>Ga0302271_10000533_pt1 | contig 37257 bp, 30 predicted proteins | sample III_Bog_N1_1_FD_198767 | JGI IMG/M metagenome (GOLD analysis project Ga0302271, IMG submission 198767) | Peat permafrost microbial communities from Stordalen Mire near Abisko, Sweden - III_Bog_N1_1 | ecosystem: Environmental > Terrestrial > Soil > Wetlands > Peat | place: Sweden: Abisko... | reverse complement strand
CACTGTCGTATTGAAATTGATTCTTATAAATTGAGAAAATGTTTTCAGGTACAGGTTGTTTTTTGGAATAATCCTCCCCTTCATCATAAGTTATCTGCTTAAATGCACTTTCAGGTATCTTTTCCTTATCAATATATTTAATACATCGGAATCCATTTCTCGGAGAACGGTCAAATGGAGGCAGCTGACTCAGAAATTTATACATATAAGTAGCATCATCCCATGCACCACCTCTTATAATCCGGCCAATAGGAGTTTCATTCCAGCACCACTCCCTTACGTTACCAGCCATATCATAGGCACCGAACATGTTCACACCACCATTTTTCCCTACCGGTTCAGGACCCTTCCTGTTAAAATTGCTGGCTGGTACAATTTTGGAATCAGACCTGAAAAACCATTTGGCTGCACTCTCCCAATCGTCAGTTGTGGGAAGGCTTTTACCTGCATATTCTGCATATGCCACTGCTTCATACCAGCTGATGCCTGATACAGGATAATTGTCATGACCGTCAGGGAAATATCCGCCCTCCCAGGTAGCGGGTCCTGGTCTTCCCGTGTTATCAACAAAGTAAGCCATTGCTTTATCCCTGCTGATGATTTTGCCATCTTTTTTAAATTGAATTTTCCAATATTCAGGATTGTTATATCCTCCTTTATCGATGAATTCTTTGAACTGCCTGTTAGTTACTTCATAACGGTCAATAAAGAATCCATTCTTACTTTCCACGTATACCATGCCCGGAGGTATTGATCCCTGTTTAAATAGTTTTCTATACAAAGAATCCTTAGTTGTCGAGGCAACTGCCAGAACATTTTCATATCCTTGTTTCTCAATCCTTGTCAGATAGGTTGTGCTTGACAGCCAGAATGAAGATCCGGTTATCCTGACACTATCAACAGGTGTTTTTCCCAGTTTTACCCATTCTCCGGTTGTATCCGAATACTCCCTGATATAGACATCAGCTCCGGGAGGATCAGTTAAAATGGTTAATTTAGAGGTAACCAAAGAAGATAATTCTTTCAATTTATGTTCTTTTGGTATATATTTTTCTGCTTTTTGAACCAGGCTAAATGCAGCTTGAACATTACCATTATTTACGAATTGTTCAATTTCCGGTATAGCCACCTCCTTTGCCCATCTGACTTTAGAATGTTTATTTATCAGAAAAAATAATGTTACAAAAATGGCTATAATCAGCAGAACACCAGGGACTAATGTTCTTGGATTCCTTAATCTCAGAAATCTTTTATCTCCTTCGGACCTGTTTTCTCCAACAATAACTTCACGTTTTGATTTCCTCCAGTCCTGTTGAATAGGTTCATCAATCAGAGGTTCCTTGTTCTTTAAGGTCTCCTTAAAAAGACTTTCATTGTTGTTTCCAGGGCTGCGAGTTTCAGCAGCTTTGATACTTTCTATAATATCCTTGATGGCGTGGGCTACTTTATTTATCTGATCGCGATAAAGGACCTGGTTCAGATTTCTGATAACATCATCATCTTTGGCACGCAGCTGACGATTCACACCTGTTTCTTTATAAACAAAATCCACGGATCTGAGAACTCCTCCCAGTGTCGATTCAAATAGTTTAATATCAGCAGTATCCAGATCGTGAATCCTTACCGGCAGCACACGGTTTGCCACATTACCTCCGGGCAATGTCACCTTCAATCCAATATGATCTGATGAGGCTTGTTCAATAAATGTCTTAAACTCATATTCCCAGGCATATGATTTCGGATCGCAATAGGTGAGCGATATGATTGGTATACAAACAAGGCACTTCAGTTTCTCTTTTAGTGAAGCAGCTACATCATGAGTCTCCTGAAGTCCGTCATGAGGATTGATATCAAAATACACACTGATCTCTTCTTTAAAAGTTGCTTCAAGTTCCCGTTTCAGATTATCAACAAATTCGGTTACCCATCCGTCATATTTGTTGTCTTTCTGACGATAGCTGATGAAGATATCATACTCATAACCGGAAATAATGCTTGCCATTGTATAAATAAAATTTAACGGGATTATCCGACATCATCAACATCCTGTAAATGATTTTGTTCGATTTCCGATTAACACAAAATGCGGTTGTCTGTTGAACCAATCTGTGTATTGACAATCAGGCTCGGGCGTCTATGGTGCAGATCAGGAGGAAATATATACCTTCGTTTTATCTTTTAATAAATAAAACCATCGTGACTCTTCTGAAAACCTTATCCTTAAAAACCACAAAAGAATGAAAAGGACAAAATTGCTTCTTTTGATTTCATGTTTTGCATACACAGGTATATTAAATGTTTTATGCTTAAATGCACAGGATGCGCAAAGAATACTCATTAAATGGCTTAATGAAAAACCACAGGGCCACATTGAATTATACAACGGCGGATTGGAAAAAATTGGACTTCTCCAGGGAAAAGGGAAAATTCATGATAATCAATTCATTTTCAGCACTTCAGGATCCAACATGCTTGATGTTTCTCTTAAAAATACAAAAACCAATTACGGCAGTGGCGCTACGATGGTATCTGTTAATAACGGGAACCATTCCTTTTCCTTTTTGCTCCGCGACGTAACTTATGAATATCCGATTTTTATCCCGGAATACAATGTTGTGGTATGCCGGTTTGATGATAATCGTTCCTTTCAACAGATAGAAGAAGAAATTAAAAACCGCAAGACGCTGACAAAGCTGGAAAAAATAGAAAATGAACCGGAAGAATCATTTGATTCAGCAGCTATACATACCCGAAACCAGGTTTGTCCCATCTGGCTTGGAATTAGCCGGGATATCCGCATTTTTGAACTGGGAAGCTCACTGGAAATGGAAAATATTATTCCACGAATGGCATCCTCTTCAATCAATCTGCCTGAAACGGATAACACAGGTGTTGTATATAATTATATGGCAGGCCGCGGACAAGGAGTTGAAAAAAACACAGTCCGGCGACTTGAGGAGGGCGTTTTACCAATCCTTCACTCGTCACAGACAGATGATGATATCGAATACAAAGTCACCGCCTTTGCTTCTCTTGAATCATCTACGCTTAATAAAAATACACGCATTGGAACAAATTTTCTAGTCGCTGATTACTATAGCGCAGGACATATGTTTACCCCGGAGCAGGAAAAATTATTAAAGCCGCTTCTTAAGAGTGATTCAACCAGAACTGAAGAGATTGTCCTGTACTTAAGAGCAGAGGCAACCAATAAGGCTTCTGTACCCCGTTATGCCTTCTTCAAGACCATCCGTCCGGGTAGCTGGTGGAAAAAATCAGGTTATACGTATGATAAAGAAACCGGTTTATCAAGCTATTCACCCGACAGGGTATTTGGAGTTTCAAAGCTGAATGGCAAACCTTTGCACAACGAAGAAATAGCTGTTTTGCTAAAACCAAATGAAACTGCCGTTTTTGAATTCTGCCTTCCGCATAATCCAATCCCAAAAGAAAGAGCCCTCAAATTGGCCAATCAGTCATTCAATGAGAAATTGACTGAATGCAGAAATTTCTGGAAAACAAAACTGGCTAACGCTGCCCGGATAAAGGTGCCTGAAAAACGGATTGATGAAATGATCCAGGCAGGTTTGCTGCATCTCGATTTAATAACCTATGGTAACGACCCTGATGGAACACTGGCACCATGTATTGGTGTCTATTCACCGATCGGAACAGAGAGTTCACCAATTATTCAATTCTATTGCTCGATGGGACTTGATGATATTGCTAAAAGATCACTAATGTTCTTTCTGGACAAACAACATGAGGATGGTATGATTCAGAATTTCGGGGGATACATGGTTGAAACCGGCGCTGCGCTATGGAGCATGGGGGAGTATTTCAGATATACTCATGATACTGTCTGGGTGAAAGAAGTCAGATTGAAACTGGTCAAATCCTGTGATTTCCTGATAAAATGGCGTGAGCGGAATAAAAAATCAGATTTGCAGGGAAAAGGTTATGGTATGATCGACGGCAAAGTGGCTGACCCTGAAGACCCGTATCATCAGTTTATGCTGAACGGGTATGGCTACCTGGGACTCATAAGAGTGGCAGAAATGTTAAGCTCTGTGGATACAGCGAATGCAAAACGGCTGAAACGTGAAGCAGAAGACTGGAAGAAGGATATACGGACATCTCTCTTTAACTCTATGGCAATGTCTCCTGTAGTTCCTTTAGGCGACGGGACATGGTGCCCGACAGTTCCTCCCTGGACCGAAGCCAGGGCTCCAAGATTGCTTTATCTTGATCCTGACGTATATCTGTCACATGGCACATTCACCGTACCGGATGGATTGCTGGGGCCATTGTACCTTATTTTCTGCGAAGTATTGGATCCTTCAGAACAAGCATCCAAAATGATGTTAAAATACCATACCGAGATGTTATATCAGCGAAATGCAGCCTTCAGTCAGCCATATTATAGTCGGCACGATTGGGTTCAGTTAAAACAGGGATTGGTGAAGCCTTTTATAAAAACATATTATAATTCTTTTTCAGCCCTTGCTGACCGTGAAACTTATACATTCTGGGAGCATCTCCACCAGGTCAGCGTACATAAAACCCATGAAGAAGCCTGGTTTTTAATGGAAACCCGATGGATGTTATATCTTGAAGAAGACCAAACACTTAAACTGCTTCCAGGGATACCCCGCCAATGGCTGGAAGAGGGCAAAACAATAGAGCTGAAAAATGTAGCAACGTACTTTGGACCTTTGTCACTTGTTGTCAATTCAAATATTAATAAAGGTTTCATTGAAGCGACTATTGAATGCAGCTCAGACCGGAAGCCGAAACAGATTATATTGAGAATACCTCATCCCTCTGTTAAGAAACCCGTAAATATTACCGGAGGAATTTATGACTATGCTTCAGAATCCGTTTTGATTGCACCCTTTAATGGTTCAGCAAAAATTAAAATTGAATATTGATATTCCTCTTTATTTCACCATAGTTACTATTTTTACAAATTATCAAGATTGAAACTATGAAAATCGTATCCTGGAATGTAAACGGCCTTCGTGCTATTGCAAAAAAAACCTTCTTTACTGATCTTGAACTTCTTAGACCCGATATTCTTTGCTTGCAGGAAATAAAGGCCCAGGAACATCACGTCGCCGAAACACTTAACCCCTTGAATGGTTATCATATCTATTCAAATTCTGCGATTAAACCGGGTTACTCAGGAACAGCAATTATCTCAAAAATCAAGCCCTTGAATATTTCAAAAGGGATGAATATAATGGAACATGATACTGAAGGCCGGGTATTATGCCTGGAGTTTGAGAACTTCATCCTTGTAAATGTTTATGTGCCGAATTCAGGAAGTGAGCTTAAGAGGTTAGGCTACAGGCAGGCCTGGGATAAAGCTTTTTATGATTATCTCAAAGATCTTGAAAAGGCCAAACCTGTAATTGTTTGTGGTGACTTTAATGTAGCTCATAAAGCGATTGATATTGCACGGCCGAAAGCTAATTACAATAAAACAGCCGGCTATATGCAGGAGGAGATAGATGGAATGGACAGGTTCGTAGGAGGCGGGTTGGCAGATACATTTCGCCGTTTGCATCCTGACGAGACTGAGAGATACTCCTGGTGGAGTTACAGAGCAGGTGCAAGATCAAATAATATTGGCTGGAGAATAGATTATTTTCTGGTCAGCGAATCCCTATTGTCATCAGTAACAAATGCCTTCATTCTCGAAGAAATGACAGGATCTGATCATTGCCCTGTGGGAATTGAACTTAAGATGTAAATATCGAAACCCTTTTAGAATAACTGAGATTAAGAGGTTACTTAGCAAGTATTGGTAAGACTTACTTTTTATTGGTAGTTTTTAACTGACAATGGTATGGGTGTCGACAGCCTGGAAAAGATAGACAAATTTTCCGTTTTTTATAGTCCAGACATGGGTTGCATTGGCTTTAAATGAATTTCCGGTTGCTTTGTTGGTTCCCTGGTAGTAACCTACCATTACCACTTTATCATCGGCTCCAAATATTTGATTTACTGCAATATTGAATCCATCAAAGTAAACCGGGAGATTCATGAATACATTAGTCACAATTGCTTCGATCCCTTTGTAAATGCCATCGCCTTTCACAAAAGGCATACCCTTGCACTCATTCCATTCAATTGTGGGGTCAAATGTGGCTAATACTGCATCTACATTCCCCGTGGCAAAATTTGAATACCCCTGCTTAACTAATTCTACATTTGTCATAATAATATTTATAAATGATTAAGAATAAGAAATATGATATTGAATAACAATCATATGCTATAAGAGTTGTAGATCCTGATTATTTTCCCATTTATCTTTTTGTATATCAGGTCATCGGTTATTATTGTGACTATGGCTAATGAAGATGTCGTGTTCATAACACGGGATTATACATTAATCTTTGTCAAAATCGAGAGCATATTCAACAGCTGCCTCAAATCCCATATTCTGACCTTCTTTTTCATACTTTTGGGTTAATTCCTCTCCAAGTTTTTTCCTGGCACCAACGATATAGATATCAATCCATTCATCCCAGAATTCAGCAACTCCGGATAATGAGACTCCAAGCTCAGCAGATTTTTTCCAGGCTGCAGCATCTAACCGGATGCATTTGGCCCACCTCGACTGTCCGGAAAGGGAGAAGGCTACCCCTAGCAGATCTGCAGCTGCAAGGAACACAGTTCCATATTTTAATCCAGTTTCAACCCCAAGACTATATCTCCTTTCAGATTCCTTAAAATTTTTATTGCCAAGGGCACAATCGCCAAGAAAATGCCGTGCCATTTCTATTCCCCACAGGTAGTTCAGCTTCTCAGAGGATATAAGTAATTCTTCGGCAAGTTGACCTCCCCGCTTATACTGTTTTGAATGGACAGCTCCCTGACAAACACATAAAAGACAATGATTTATAAGACCTGGTTTGTCAATCTTTCTGGCAATATTTAAACTTTGATCTGCTCCTTTTAGACCGTTTTCAAGATCTCCATCAGAAACCTGATTCGCGCTGAGTGTGGCTAAAACATTAGCTTCTTCCCAAAGATTGTTGTATTGCCGGAAAATTTTCAGGCTTTCAATCATAAGTTTAATGGCTCTGGGTCTTTCATGTGTATAATTTATAATCATTCCCAATCCAATCAATGCACGTGCATATGGTTCAGTTTTCCCAGTATCTTTTAACAGGGCTCGTTCCAGATAATCCTTACCAATAAATATATATGTGTGCCCACGCCAGAACCAGGCCAGAGTTCCGGAAAGTTTTACGAATCCTTCAGGAGAATGCTTATCTGTCCAATACAAAGCGCTTAAAATATTGTCGTGTTCCAGCTCAAGCATATCTGTCCACTTCATCTGTAATTCGAATTGTTCTTCATATGCTTTTTCTGCGAGTTTTAAATAATATGACAGGTGTTGTTGCCTTAGTTTTTCTTCTTTTCCGCTTTCAATGAGTTTTTGCAGACTATACTGCTGGAGCGGCATAAGGCATCTGTACCGTACTGATTCATCTTCCTGATTATCTGCAATTACCAAAGATTTATCAACCAGTTGAGAAAGGAATAGAAGAATATTCTCTTTATCGAGTTCTTTATCCGAACAGACATCTTCAACTGCTTCAAGGCTGAAATTACCCGCAAAAACAGACAAACGGTTAAACAATATTTGTTCCGGTTCAGACAAAAGGGTATAACTCCAGTCGATCGCGGCTTTAAGGGTTTGCTGCCTTGCGGGTGCTGTCCTGCTGGAAGAGTATAATATCCTGAACTGGTCCTCGAGCCTTTCCAGTATAATCTCCGGGCCCATATGCCTTATTCTTGTGGCAGCAAGTTCAATAGCAAGCGGAATTCCCTCAAAACGCCGGCATATCTGCACTATCGGTGATACATTCTGCGGATTCAGGGTGAATCCCGGCTTGCCTGATGCTGCTCGATCTATGAATAGCCTGATTGCTTCATATTGCTGAACTTTTTTAATATCTTTTTCACTACCGGGATCCGGACAGGATAGTGAAGGTATCCTCCATACAACTTCTCCGGAAATATTAAGGGCTTCCCGGCTGGTTGAAAGGATCCGTAAATTATTAACGGATCTCAGCAATTTGTCAGTGATTTCAGCACATACCTGTATAAGGTGTTCACAATTATCCAGCAGGATCAGAAGCGAACTGTTTTTAATATTTTCAGTAAGTGTTTCAATAATCGCTTTGCCAGGTTCCTCCTGTATTTTTAATACCCGGATTATTTCTTTTGCAACGAGGTTCGGATCTGTGATTGGTGCCAGATCGATAAACCATACCCCGTCATTATATTCTTTAAGAAGGTTAGTGGCAATTTCCTGTGACAATCTTGTTTTACCACATCCTCCTGAGCCTGTGAGAGTAACAAGACGGTTCTCATGAAGCAGGTCACTGACTTCCTTTATCTCTTTTTCCCTGCCGACAAAGCTTGTTGCAGATACAGGAATATTATGTTTCTTTTCTTCAGCAGGCTTATTCTTCCCCTGCCGTTCATCAATATCAGCCTGTATCTCCTTACCTGTCACCTGGTCGGGGCTTACGGGTATTTTCATACCCTGGATGAGATCTTTGATCCCAAGAGCTACTTTGTTTATCTGATTCCGGTATTTGGTTGTGTTCAGATTGATTTTTTCGTTGTCTTCAGGGGTTAGCGGCCTGTTTACTCCCGGTTCTTTGTAAATAAATTCAATACCACGAAGCACTCCACCCAGAACCAATTCACATAATTTAAGATCTTCATTATCGAGATCATGAATTCTGACAGGGAGTACCCGGATTGCTACATTACCACCAGGCAGTTTAACTTTCATTCCAAACTGATCCCTCGAGGCTTGTTCAACAAAAGCAATAAATTCATGTTCCCATGCAAATGACTTTGGGTCACAGTAAGTCCGGGAAATTATAGGAATAAAGATCAGACACTTAAGCTTTTCTTTAAGTGATTCACCAACATCATGTGTCTCTAAAAGTCCGTCATGAGGATTGACGTCAAAATATACAGTGACATCTTCTTTAAATGTTGATTCAAGTTCAGCCTTAAGTGCATCAACAAAATTACTTACCCACCTGTCACCTTTGTTATCTTTCTGGCGATAGCTGATAAAGATATCATATTCATAACCCTCTATTATACTGGCCATAACGTAAAGAGCTTTTTAGTTAATCATTTATCCTGTGCCTGTACCTACTGCAATATGACCTGGTAAATTCATCATGTCTGCCAGCAGAGGCCAGCGTTTATTGGACCGCAATGGTGCAAGTAATTGAACGCTGGCATAAATAACAGCAAGCGGTTCACGACGTTCAATAGCATGGTGAAAACAATCGGCAGCTGCTTCAATATCTGAAATCAGGAGGTTGTAAAGCAACAGACCTATGCTGCCCATTGCCATGGGGTTAAGCTGATCTCTGATTTGTTTAGCCCGTTCAGTGTCTCCGCGGCGGGCCAACAGACCTGCAAGGAGGCCCAGCGGACGGGGGTCAAAGGGTGCCAGCCGGTAAGACCTTTCAGCCATGCTAATCGCCTCTTCAAATTTTCCCATTCCAACGAGAACTTCTGCCATCATAACAAGAATTAGCCAATGGTTGTCATCAAGCTCAAGTGCTTTTTGTGCAGCTTCAAGTGCCCGGTCATACTGTCCTGCAAATCTAAGGTGATAGCATTGGATAGCGCGTGACACAATATTTAGAGGATCTGATTCCACCTCTTTCTCCTCTTCGCGGATGACTTCTTCAAATCGCCCCATCGGAAGAAGGTAAAAAGAAGCATAACGAATACGTACATCGGATAATTGATGACCACCCGCCATAGAAAGGCTGAATTGTTCAGATGCTATCTTCCAATCATAATCATAAGCAGCTGCCACACTTCCGAGCAGTGCATGTGCCTTCCTGTCTGATGGGTCAATGCGAAGTGCTTTTTCAGCAATTTCCCGGATCATAGGCATCATAACTTGTGGCGGTTGAATACCGTGTGTGGCAAGAATCAGGTAAGTTACGCCTAATCCAATGCAGGGATCTGCGTACCCGGAATCTAAAGAAATAGCCTGTTCAAAATATTCAATGCTGCGTGTCATGCCGTCAGGCGTTACCTTGAGGTATTGATGGTGGCCTTTCAGACAAGCCACATAGGCTTCCATATTCGTTGTTGGTCTCCTTTCTTCCTTTGTTTCATAATTTCCAAAGAAAGTAACCTTCAAATATTCAGCAATGTTTGAAGCTATTTCATCCTGTATAGCAAAAACATCATCCAGTTCACGATCATATCTTTCACTCCATAAATGATAGCCATCTTCAACTTTGATAAGCTGAGCTGTAATGCGCAGTTTATTTCCGGATTTCCGGACACTGCCTTCAAGGATATGATTCACATTCAGTTGTTCTCCAATCAATCTCAGGTCCTGATTTTTCCCTTTGAAAGAAAATGAAGAAGTCCGTCCAGCCACTTTTAATCCGGGAACCTGTGCAATCATATTGATAATTTCTTCGCTTATGCCATCGCTGAAAAACTCCTGCTCAGGGTCGCTGCTCATATTGGCAAAAGGCAAAACTGCAATTGATTCAAGCGGTTCTGAATTGCTTTTTGAAGTATTGGAGGATTCCTTTGCTGCAGGTATTCCTTTTAACGATAAGGGGTTCTTTAAACCACCAATAATTTCCTTTATGGCATTAGCAATTTTATTGATCTGATCGAGATAGTATGTTTTATTAAGATTGTCCTGAGGGTGATTTTCGTTAATTCTCAATGGGCGATTAACGCCAGAGGACTTATAAATAAACTCTATTGACCTTAAAACACCACCTGTTTCTTTTTCAAGCTGATCTTTGTCTTCAGTATCGAGCTCATGAATTTTTACCGGAAGAATTCTGCTTGCTACATTTCCATTTGCCAACTTTATATCCCTTCCAATCGGATCTTCCTGAGCCATTTTATTAAAAGTCACAAACTCATTCTGCCAGGCGAAACTTTTTGGATCGCAATAGGTTTGAGAGATGATGGGAATGAAGATGAGGCACTTTAATTTACCTGAAAGACTTTTATCCACATTGTGGGTTTCGAGCAGGCCATCATGCGGATTGGTGTCGAAATAAACAGAGACAGGTTCCTTTAAGATTGCAGCAAGCTCTTCCTGCAAGGCAGTAACGAACTCCGTCACCCAGCCTGATCGGTTATCGTTGTGACGATAAGAGATAAAGATGTCAAATTCGTATGCAGGAATTAAGGAGGCCATATCTATTCAGGGAAATTCAGTTGTTTTACTAATTTTTTAAAGCGGGGATCTTCTCTCATTGTATCCCAGTCAGGGGAATATTTTAGTGAAAAGACCCAAAAGTCTCTTTCCTTCATTGCTTTATCAAGAAAACTAAATGCTTTATCAGGGTCTCCCTGCAGATAATAGATGAAGCTCCATGCCGTGGGAGCAATCATATGTGTTTGATTTGTTCTGTACAATTGATCAATTAAGCCCTGAGCCTCTTCTTTTTCACCAACCATAATCAAACCTCTTATTAGATCCTGAATTGAATATCCTTTCCCCTGGGCCATTTCATATGCCTTTCTAACATAAGGTAGAGCTTCTTGTGGACGTCCTTCAAAAAGGTAGGTACGACCGATGTACCTTATGGCTTCGCTGTGATCAGGTTGATCTGCCAGAAATTCATTTGCCACCGATCTTGTTTTCTCATAGTCGCGGCTGTAGCAATACATCTGAATCAATGTAATAAAATGATCAGGATTAAGCGGGTCGGCAGCAATCTGTCTTTGAATTTCATGTATAGCTGCCTGGAAATCTCCATAAATAAAACCTTTGAACCACGCCATGAAAGAAAAATTCTGTGGTACAAAATCTTCATAATTTTTGATTTTTCTGAATTCTGCTTCCGCATTGTGCCAGTCGTGCTCATACCATTGATAAAGTATAGCCATTGAATGGTGGGCTTCTGAATGGCCAGGATCAAGTTCCAGAGCTTTTTGCGTATAGTATTTAGCCTTTTCAAACCCCTCTATATAGGGCATAAAGAGGAAGCCGGCCAGCATAAAGTATATATGCCCCATGTTCACGTAAGCATCTGCATATCCGGGGTCCAGTTCAATTGCCCTTTGAAAACACAGCCTGGCCTGTTCAATCCCTTCGATCCGTTTTTCAAGAAAAAACCTTCCCTTGAGAAGCATGTCATAAGCTTCTACATTCCGAGTCTGTTTATTGTTGACACCTTCAGGCTGATCACCAAAGAAGGTCAATTTGAGATGACCTGCAATTTTTGAGGCGATATCGTCCTGAATGGCAAAGATGTCATCCTGTTCCCTGTCATATCTTTCTGACCACAGATGAAATCCGTCAGATGCATTGATCAGCTGAGCTGTAATGCGGATCCTGTTCCCCTGCTTTCTTACGCTTCCCTCAAGTACAGTTTTTACCTGGAGCCTTTCGCTGATTTCTTTGATACCAACAGACTGATTTTTGAACTGAAACGAAGAGGTGCGGCCGGCAACTTTAAGTCCAATCACATGAACCAGTGAATTAAGTATCTCTTCTGCTAATCCATCCCCCAAATACTCCTGATCAGCGTCCGGGCTCATATCTGTAAATGGCAGAACAGCAATGCTATTGTTGGTATCAACCTTGCGTCGCTCGAAGGGGAATACAGGATTTTGCTCTTTTGATTTTAAGACAGGTTCCTTAAGTGCACTTATTATTTCTTTTATCCCATTAGCCACTTTGTTTACCTGATCACGATAGAACGTTCTGTTGGAATTATCCTCTCTCTTGTCTGATGCTGTAAGCGGCCTGTTTACACCAGGGGCTCTGTAAATAAAGTCAACCGCCCTTAATACCCCACCCATTTCATTTTCCAGAAGTGAGTGGTCCTCATAATCGAGGTCATGGATTTTTACAGGAAAAATTCTGCTCGCCACATTTCCACTGCCCAACTTTATATCTCTTCCAACCTGATCTTCCTTTGCCATCTTATTGAACGCAACGAACTCATGTTGCCAGGCAAAACCTTTGGGATCGCAGTAGGTTTGGGAGATTATAGGAATAAAGATGAGGCACTTAAGTTTTCCCTCGAGGCTTTTATCAACATTATGGGTTTCCAGCAGACCATCATGCGGGTTGGTGTCGAAATAAACAGAGACAGGTTCCTTTAGGGTTGCAGCAAGTTCTTCCTGCAATGCCGCAAAGAACTGAGTAGCCCATCCGGAACGGTTATCGTTGTGGCGATAAGAAATGAAGATGTCGTTTTCGTAGCCCGGGATTATACTTGCCATTACGATAAGTAAGTTTTATTGAAGTAACGTGAATCATTAACACTCTGTAAATGATTTTGTTCGATCGTTCCTCAACATACAGGTTAAGACAGACCAGCTCTATTATTCCAGAGTCCTGTCCGGACACGTTTAGTTGTCTATTCCTTTCGCAGACTTTTCACCGGGTCCATCAAAGCTGCCTTGATGCTCTGAAAACTTACTGTAATTAATGCTATAGATACTGCTACAAATCCGCCCAAAGCAAATACCCACCAGCCAATATTTATATGAAATGCAAAATCCTGGAGCCATTTGTTCATGGCCCAATAAGCAACAGGGGAAGCAATAGCAAAGGCAATTCCAACTAACATTACAAAATCTTTCGACATTAGTCCGGTTATGGTGCCGATACGGGCTCCCATTACCTTTCTTATTCCAATTTCTTTAGTACGCTGTTCTGCAATGAAAGAAGATAATCCTAATAAGCCTAAACAGGCAATTATAATTGCGAGTATTGCAAAACCGGTGATAATGGAAACCAGTCTTTTAACATCTGCATACATCCTTGCATAGCTTTCATCCAGAAATGTATACCTTATTGTCTGGTTCGGAGAAAACGTCTTCCATACTGATGTTATATAAGCAATCGTTTTCTGCATATCTGCACTATTAACTTTTACGGAAATGATGGACGAACTGTTGCCAAGTTGCATGCAAAGCCCATTAATATTATCACGTAATGATTCGAAATTAAAATCTTCAACAACACCAATAACTTCATAGGTGCCGCCATTAAATATCCTTTTTCCGACAGGATCTTTCAGGTTGAGTTTATTAGCTAAAGTCTGATTAATTATGACAGCCTGTGAATCAGACGGCATAGACGAATTAAAATCTCTGCCTTGAATAATCTTCATTCCCAGAGTTTTTATATAATCATTATCAACCCTCCAAAACTGTCCTGTAACCCCGCTTTCCGAATTTCTCTTACTTTCCTCCCAAAAAGTATTGCCGTTTCTTTTGGTGCCTGTAACAGGTAAATAATCGCTCACGGATACATTAATTACATGCGGGTTCTTTAATAATTCATTCTTAAAATTCTTCACCTCTTTATTTAAAGTATTGGCTCCTTGTACCAGAATTACCTGTTCTTTATTATATCCCAGTTTCTTATTCAGTATAAAATGCATTTGGTCGTAAATAACTACGGTGCTGATAATAAGTATGATGGAAGCAGTGAACTGGAAAATGACCAAACCATTTCTAAGAATGGAATTTTTGCTTCCTCTGCTTAGCTCGCCTTTAAGTACCTGGATTGGCATAAAGGAAGAGAGATATATTGAAGGATACAAACCCGCTGCCAGCCCTATTATGACTGCTGACACTAACAAGCCGGGCGCTAACCACCATGCTGACCATGGAATTACCAGGGACCTTGCGGAAACCAAATTAAAATATGGCAATAGTATCCAGGCGAGAAGTATGCCCAAAATGAATGAAAAGAAACTGAACAGCAAAGATTCTGTAAGAAATTGCGTGATCAGAACATTGCGGCTAGCGCCCGCCACCTTTTTAAGTCCTATTTCTCTCGCCCGGTTTGCTGATTTTGCAGTTGAAAGATTAATGAAATTGATACAGGCGATAACAAGTATAAAACAGGCAATAGCGGCAAACATCAGTACAAATCTTATATCGCCATGGGTTAAACCATCTTTTATATCATACGATTTTAAGTGAATATCACCCACAGGTTGTAAATGCAATGAAAAAGTTGCCAGTTCCTTTTCTGCGTTTTTATCCCCTCCCTTGAGCATAGTTGGCAGATAATAATTATAACCAATGTCGGTTGTCAGCTTCTTTTTGAATAAAGCAACATCTGTGCCCGGGCGCAGCAGAATATAATCAACATAATTGTCAGCATCCCATGATGATTGTTCTCCCTGCCACCATTCAATGCCGGATAATGTTAAATAAAAATTATATTGAAGATGTGAGGTTGATGGCGGATCCTGAATTACAGCGCTTATTTTCCACGGCCTGCTCTTATCATTATTCAGGAACATTATTTTTCCAACAGGGTTTTGACCCGGAAAATATTTATTTGCCTTACTTTTTGAAATAACCATTGTATTTGGCTCGCTGAGAGCATTTCTCTTGTCACCGTATATTATTGGAAGTTGCAGCATATTTAACAACTCTCCATCGGCATATGTAAAACCCTCCTCATATGTATTTTCTTTATTATCGGAGGGTCTTATCTCATTACTTCCGGCTCCGGGGAAAAGTGAGTTCGGCATTAGACGGGCAGATATCTCTATTTCAGGGAAATCCTTTAACATTGCTTTGGCCATTGGGGCAGGAAAACTCACCCATTTCTCTATAACTCCATCGGTTGTTGCTCTGCCTACAATCCTGTAAATGCGGGATGCATCCGGATAGGATTGGTCATAGCTAAGCTCTTCTTTTAAGTATAATGCAATTAGAAAACAGGCTGCTATACCCATGCCTAATCCTCCAATCTTTATTGCAGAATACATTTTCTGCTTGGTAAGGTTTCTCCATCCAATTTTAATATCGTGCTTATACATTGTTAAATAGTTTGAAAATGTTGACTTAAACTTCTTAATGGCAAAAGGCCGGAGATAATTTAATACCTGGTACCAATAATTTAATCTGGCCCTTGCAGGGGTTGATTTTTCAAGATTTGAAAAAAACAACTCTTCAAGATCACCCTGTACTTCTTCACTTATCTCCTCCCTGAGAAAACTAAGAAGTACTTTCTGAGCAAACCTGGGAGGCTTTAAATCTGCCATCATCAAATTCCCTTTATACTTAATCTTCCATATATCAAACTATCAATGATAATATCAGGATACTGTTTCCATAATGATAATTTGAAATCACGGGAAGCAGCCAATATCCTTCGGCCATAAGCCGTAATTGTATATATACGTTTTCTTCTTCCTCCTCTTTCAACCGTGGGTTTTCCAAATTGAGAAGTTAAAAATCCTTTATTTTCCAACCGGTTTAAAGTAGAATGAACGGCGCCTATTGACGTTGTCCTCCCTGTTTGGATTTCAACCTCATCTGCAATTTTAAAAGCGTAGGCTTCTTCTCCCAGAATTCCTGTGATCAGTAAAATGACTTCTTCAAAGTTTCCTAAATGTGTTTCCATCATTTGTTTTTATTTTGTAGAACAAATATAATATTTATTTGTTCTACAAATCTGTAAGTAATACTAATTTTTTGATTTACCTCCGGGCTTTTGGTGAAGTGATTTACTAACAATCTTCTGGGAATGCCAAATAATGATACAATAAGCCAAATCCCTTTGAGAGATTAAGAGCAGTTCCTCCACTACAAGATGTCTTTCCTGAAGTTAAACTGTTTTAGTTATAATCCTGATTTTCCGAAGGCTGAAACAAGAACCGGCATCTTGTCATTATCGATGATCACTTTTTTTCCTGTTACATCTTTGCGATCACAATATATCTTCAGAGGTTTGAGATTTGGAAGCCTGCTGGTGGTGAGTTTTATGGTATCGCCCCACTGTGTTTTTCTGACGACAACACCGTCAACTCCGGTGGCCTCGTGTGAATCTTCATCCAGATAAATGTCCCCAAGCCTGGATCTGAATATTGCAGCTGTTGTGAGAGCGCTCCCCGTTCCCCAGTGAAAGCCCGACTGTCCGGAGCGTTCATTGTAACCCGAATGTCCGTAGTTCTCCGCCATAGCTCCGATAAATTCACCATTGAAAGTGCTCCCTTGATAATTATGGGGGCTTATCTTTTTGTTTTCCGGTATAGCCATTAAAGCAAATGAGGCACGGCATGCGGCGATACTCCGCTGAAGATACTCCCGGTTGCCGGTTTCAAGATAAAAGTTCAGATATGTCTCTGCATACTGGGCCTGCCGTGCGTCGGACCATTCTGCATCTGTATTCTGAACTCCGAATCCGCCAAATGCATAAAAACCGATAAACGGAGGACTCCAAACCTGCTGATATAACGATAGGATATTGAGACAATATTCACCCTGTTCAAGATAATGCTTGTTATTGAATAGAGTATAGCCTTTCAGAAAGGCTTCTGCAGTCCATTGTATGGAAAGAGTATTGTGCGGATAAAGCCATGTAAGAGAGTCAAAGTCATTAATTGAATTGGGTGCACATGAAAAGAACACCTCAAAATCCTGAAAGCGACGGTCAGGTAAAATTTCCTTTTCAAGAAATGATAATGACTTTTTCACTGCTATGCGTGTTTCTGCCTCAAGATCAGAGGATAGCTTTTTTCGCATAATCATCTCTTCGAGAAACCATGTTGCCATTGCTCCTGAGGCACTGTTTTTCAGTACAGGATCCGGCGACAGATCCGATACATGCAGTCTTGCAGGAAAACTTCCGTTTTCAAGCTGGGTTTTCAATAAACTCCTGGCAAAATCAATCAGGAATTTATCAGTCCCGGGGAGCTTTTTTAATTCATCATGGAAGCGAAGCAACCAGATAGCCGTCCAGCAATTGTCAGGAACATGGTAAAGATCGGGACCACCCCCCTGGCCTGAAGGGACCCAGCCTTTTTTCTCCGGAACCCAGATTATTGGAAAGAAGCCATCTTTCTGTGGACTGCTCAAAAGTAGATTCATTGTGGCAAGAGCCTTGTTTTTCCACAACGAATTTCCGGTTTCTTCACCCCACAAGTACAGACCATAGGCAGTACGGGCATTATTGAACCATGAATGAAACCAAAGATCATCTTTAAAGTCCCTGCCACGATAGATACCCGTTGCCTTGTCGAGAAATGTTGAAAGGGTTATTCCTCCTGTTTCAGGCTTCGGACCGTTGACCCAGTATTTGTTCAGTGCCATTGAATAGCCGGCCTCAGCGTAATGGTTAAATGGAACTGCCTGAGGTAGAAGAGAGTCGAGATACTCAGCTGCGAAGGTATTCCACATAAATGAATTTGTTTTCTTAAGAATATCGAGGGATGAAGAATGATCTGAACAGATAATATAAAGACCCATCTCTGTTATTTGAGGGAGGAGGAATGCAGAATCCCTGCGCTGGTAATATACGTGCTGATCTGTTCGATAATTGGAAAGACCGTATGAAATGACAGCTTCCTTATCCCTGAAATTCAGATCAAGATAATATGGTGATTGGGGATACAATTTAATTGCCTTAAGATCAGGAATCACAGAAATCCTTGAATCCTTAGAGGAAAGGATAATGGCAGGAGACCTGAAAACATGCTGTGCAATTATCTGTTCAGGCTTTTTCTTAAGGTTAGGTATCCAGTGAAACGAGGTCCTGACTTCCTTCATATCAGAATGGTCATCAGGTATAAATTCCAGAATTTCAAGATCACGCAGGCGATGAGATCCATCGGTTGTAACAGATACCTTTAATTTATAAACACCTGAACTTATAGTGTCAACTGAATAATTCACACTAATACCGAGTGACGCCGCTTTAATTATAGTATTTGTTGAATCCCTGATAGAGATGTTTTCGGGTACAATTCGTATCAGTCCAAGTTTGATTGAATCCGCCGGCCTTTGCTGACAGGAATTGAGTGCAGGTATGACGAGAGCGAGTATTAAAAGAATTTTACCGGTTTGCATTTCCTTCAGATTTTTGAACTTTTTTTTCTAATTGCGAAATGGAAGCTTAATTATTTCTCCCGGATTAAGCTTTAAAAATACTGCATTTAAATTTTTGATATACGGCAAGGAATCATCAGGATCGCAGCCTCCAAAGGATCCTTTTGGAACATCAAATGTACCATAATGATAGGCAATAAGAGCTTTTGCACCTGATGTTGCAGCGAGCCTGGCAGAACCTTTTGGTCCAAGATGAGAATCAACCGCAGCTACATCAAAAAAGAGAATGTCAACATTTTTTATTTCTTCAAGTTCCGGGATAAGACGGGTATCTCCCGGATGCCAGTTTGTTCCATCCGGTGTTTTAATAAGGTAGCCACAGCAATCTTCCCTTTTCCATGGATTGACTTTCTGCCAGTCATGCAGAGCCGGAGTAATTATAATTTCTATATCACCGAAAGAATAGGAGGCAAAGTCTTTAATTTTGATTAACCTGATTTTATCAATCCCGATTTTATTTAAGCTTTCATAAACAGGTCCGGGACTAATGAATGTCGGAGCCAGCCGGGAATTAAGGATTCTTGCTGTTTTCTCGGAGAAATGATCGCTGTCAGCATGCGTATAACATACAATATCAGCTTTTGGCACAACATCTGCCGTAATCGGCAATGGTACAAGCAGACGGTTTCCCGACTCACATATTTCGTTATTGGCACCATAGCTTATAAGCGGATCAATGAAAATAATTTTACCTCTGCAATTAATAAGAGCTCCGGCCATGCCAAGCCAGGTAAGAATTGTATCATCTCTTTTATCGAAGAAAGAATCATTGATGCGAATTGTTTTTATTTTTTCTTTATCAGAAAATTTCATGTTCAGGGCAATTGATCCAAACAGAGTGGAAATCAAAAATTCTCGCCGCTTCATAACTTTTTTATTGTCTGTTATTTCTGAAAAAAGACTTAAACTGTATTAGTCATTGTATTTAATACTCATTAAAGTTAAACATTAAATATGTAAGCCCACCTTTATGTTTCCTTATACACGAGCTCTTCTCAGGAGATCCTTCGCTACGCTCAGGATGACAAGGCAATCTGGTGGTTAGTGGAGGTGAAGAAGTGACGATTCGCTGCACATAAGTGAATCTCCGAATCGCCACTTCTTCACCCCTGAGACCCCAAAAAGTAACTGTCATCCTGAGCGCAGCGAAGGATCTCCCTCTCTCAATCACTGATTCCAATAGAAAACCTTGTAATTATTATCGACGGAAGGAACCAGGTAATCTTTCCGCAAGACGAGATAGTCGAAGGCAATAACCTCTTATTCAGAAATACACCTCAGAAATTATATTCTCATCCTGTATACCCTTGTCTCTTAAGATATGATAGACCTCATAAATCATACTGTTGTTACCGCACAAATAAAATAACATATCCTGGTTCACCGGAAAGCCCGGTAAAAACCTTGTGACTCTTCCTTTATGACCTCCGTTATTCTCTTTTGAAGTACACGAAATATACCGGAGAGGATCATAATCATTCCTTTCATATGCCTCACTATTATAATGAACCCCATGGATCAGTGTATAGTCAATTCCCGGATAAGACCTTACAAAACTGTGAAAAGGGGCAATGCCGGTACCCGATGCAATAAATACCAGTTTTTTCGAGAACATATCGAACGGTTCAATTCCAAATGATCCAAAGGGTCCGTTAACATGCAGTAACTGACCTGGTTTACACTGTTTTAATTGTAATGATACGCTGCCGTTAAATACTTCTCTGACCAGTATTTCGAGGTAATCATCCTGTTCACCACTATAAACTGAATATTCACGCTGATTTAATTCCTCTTTCAAACCTACGATAATATGCTGCCCTGCTTTAAACTGCATATTTCCACGGTCGAACCTCAAAACGAATGTACTTTCAGTTAAAAACCGTATTTGCCTGATTTTATAGATGTCTGCAGAAACAGCAGAATCTGATACTTTCTTTTCTGTATACACAATAAGATATTTCCAATTTAGCCTGAACAGTTTAAACAATGAGATTATCCGTTTGTTCGAACCTGATAAGTTTAACAAAGTGATATTCTCATGCATTCTTGCGATTCAATTGCAGAAACAAATGAGTTCATCGAAAATGAACAATTGACTAGGGTGGTATGTTACTTCCAAAACCTGATCATGACATATATTAAAACAGATATACCCCAACCAGGAATAGTTGAGCTCTTATTTTACAAGGGTTCTACAGGTAAAGCCCTTTCAAAGTTAGCTCACACTCTTTTGCACGGACCCTCTCAGCTTACGTTGGGTGAACGGGAATTAATAGCATCCTATGTATCCGATTTGAACAAATGCGAATTCTGCCATGAATCGCATAGTGCATCAGCTAATTTTCATCTGAATGACGGGGGCAATACAGTTGACTCTCTAAAGATTGATCCTGATAAAGCCCTGGTATCGGAGAAAATGAAATCCTTGCTTAAAATCGCCGGACAAGTTCAGAAAAGCGGCCGTGATGTTACACTGGAAGCTATTGAATCTGCCAGACATGAAGGTGCATCTGATGAGGATATACACGATACGGTATTAATTGCCGCAGCTTTTTGTATGTATAACCGTTATGTTGATGGATTAGGAACAAATCTTCCGGCTGAAAAAGAAGAATATTTAACCATGGGCAAAAGAATGGCAAAAATAGGCTACAAATATCCACCGCTCTTTTTAAGGAAATTTGTTATCTGGACAATGAAGAGGAATGAGAGAAAAAAACTACGCGCTTCATCTTAGGATTATAATTTCAATTGTGTTTGCCGGAATGCTTTCCGTTCCTGTTTTGCTTGTTGGTTTGTCACGTAAACCGGCAGAACCGGGGCTCGCTATGACCAGAGAAAATGTCATGGATAAGTTTGGATTTTATCTGCAGGACGTGACCCTTCAATCAGGCGTAAATTTCATTCATCATTCCACTAAACTTGATCCACGTATAGATCCTATACTTCCGCAAATAGCATCTTTGGGAGCCTCCGTGTCTGTATGTGATTTCGACAACGATGGCTGGAATGACTTTTATGTCACAAATAGTTGCTTTGGCTATAAAAATGCATTGTATCATAATCAAAAAGACGGAACTTTTTCAGATGTTGCAGAAAGCATGGGTGTAGCTGATCTTAATAAAGAAGATTCAGGTGTATCAATGGGTGCTGTCTGGGCCGACTATGACAATGACGGTTATGAAGATTTATTTGTATATAAATGGGGGAAACCTGAATTATTCAAAAATGAAGGGGGAAAACATTTCACAAATGTAACTGAAAAAAGCGGCCTGCCGGGGTGGATAAATTCCAATACGGCCATCTGGTTCGATTATAATTCTGATGGATATGTTGATCTTTTTATCGGAGGTTATTTCAGGGAAGATATTGATCTCTGGCATCTTAAATCTACAAATATCTTAACCGAAAGTTTTGAATATTCTCAGAACGGAGGCAGAAATTACCTTTTTAAAAATACAGGAAAAGGAACTTTCATTGATGTGACCGCTGAAACAGGACTGACTTCTACAAGATGGACTCTCGCAGCAGGTACTGCAGATATCGACGGAGATGGTTTTCCGGAATTATTCATAGCGAATGATTATGGAATCAATGAATTTTATTTTAATGAAAAAGGAAAGAAATTCGTTGAAGAGGGAGAAAGCACACTTATAGGCCTTTCCCCGAAAAGTGGCATGAATGTTTCTTTTGGTGATATCTATAATAAAGGTCAATTCGGAATATATGTTTCAAATATTACTGAAGCGGGTATCCTTTTGCAGGGAAACAATTTCTGGGTCCCAATAGGCGAAAAGGATAAAACCCTTTATGCCAATATGGCTCAGCAAGCCGGAATTGAAGATGGAGGATGGAGCTATGGAGTTCAGTTCGGCGATCTTAACAATGATGGCTTCCTTGATATGTACCTTGCGAACGGATATATATCAGGAAAAAAAGGTACAAGTTACTGGTATGATTATTCAAAGGTCACCAGTGGTAACCGAACCATCATTTCTGATATAAAAAACTGGCCTCCTATGAAGGGAAGAAGCCAGAGTGGATTCCAGCAGAACAAGATATGGCTCAACGATGGGTCGGGGCATTTCAATGATGTTTCAAAATATGTGGCAGACAATGAAAGTCTTGACAGCCGTTCCATTGCTATGGCTGACCTCTGGAACCGGGGTGTCCTTGACATAATAGTTGCCAATCAGAATAACAGTTTGCTGGTTTTGAAGAATAACGTGAATATTAAAAATCACTGGATAGCTTTTGAACTTGAAGGAACTCATTCAAACAAGAGCGCTGTAGGAGCAACCGTCGAGTTGTTTTGGGATTCAAAATCCCAATTGCAGGTAATATCGGGGGGGATTGGTTTCAGTTCTCAAAACCAGCGGAGGTTACAGTTTGGTCTTGGAGAAAGTTCAAAGATTGACAAAGCAGTTATAACGTGGCCTGATGGAAAACATCAGGTTGTACAGAATCCAGAAGCAGATCATATGATTAAAATTAGAGAACCGGAATGAATACGATACCTGATTCCTTGGCTACAGCACCGATAAAAAAAAGCCATACGCTTTTCAGTATTCAGTATGCCCCGCCAGTATTGATCACGCTGATATTAATTGCCGGCCATTTCACATTTGGCATTCTTGAAGGATATAAAACCATTTTGCTTTCAATTAGTTGCAGCATTCTTACAGAATTAATCCTGACCAGGTTAATGTTTGGAAAGTGGAGAAATTTATCCAGCGCGTATATCACCGGCATCAGTGTTGGTATTCTGGTTCGTTCTACATTTTTATGGCCTTTTGCTGTAACGGCTATCATCTCAATTATGTCGAAATACGTTTTGCGTTTCAGGAATACGCACATCTGGAACCCTTCCAATTTTGGTGTTTCCTGGATGCTGGCTTTTCTCCCGTTTAGTGTTGCGGGTCTGAGCATTCAATGGGGAAATAATATATTGCCGATGACAATTATCTGGGTCCTGGGTCTTATCATTGTCTGGAGGGTAAAACGATTGCATATAACCCTCACTTATATTATAAGTTTTGTTTTGTTTTCAATGTTGCGAAGTTTAATAACCGGAGATTCCTTTCTTACCGAGGTTTCCCCTTTAACAGGCCCTATGTATCAGCTGTTTGTCTTTTTTATGATCACCGATCCAGCTACCACTGTGAAGAACAGAAATGGGCAGATACTCGTTGCCTTTCTGATTGCTTTTGTTGAATTTATACTGCGTCTGAATCAATTCATTTATGCTCCGTTTTATGCCCTTTTCCTGGTCGGGCCGGTAGCAATGGTTATCTATCTTCGGTTAAATAAGGCAAAACAGACTGCATCAATCATTACTATTAAAAAAGAAACCCAACAATAATTTGAGCAATTAGTAGGATAGAAAAAAAAGATACCGGTATGAATTGCATTGCCGGTATCTAAATTAATATTCCGAAGAGAAATATTATTGTTTTGTGAGATAGCCGAACAGGCCATGACCTTCGTCATTCGGTCCAGCTGTAAAGTATAGCTTATTCGGATCGTCACCAGGAACATTATTATCAGGGAATGTTATTGCCCATAACCCGTCAATCCATACAGGCTTGCCATAATTTGTGAGCGGCCTCAGGAACTCTCCTTCACCTTCTTCATAAACATTAATATGTCCGTCCCCGAAGTTGCCGATTAATATCACTCTCTTTCCCTGTCCAAAACCTTCCGGTGCTTTTTCAATTCCCCATGGTGAGTTAAGCTTACCCTGTGAAGCAAAACGTTTAACAAGCGAACCACTGGTGTTAAAAATATTTACATATCCATTTCCTGCCCCTTTCTCATCATCTTTATTTTCAGGTCCAAGCTGTTTGGCATAAGTGACATACAATACACTGTCGATAAGCCTTATATTGAAAGGTGCAAAACCGGCAGGTATCATCGGATCCATAAATGGTTTTGAAGCAACAAGATTGTAGTTCTTATCAAAAACATCTATTTTGCCATTGTGGAAATCGGTTGCAAATAAGAAGTTAGCAGTTCCGTCATTTGCGAGTTCAAGGCCTTTATAGACCGAGCCTCCTGCGGATCTGTCAGCAACTGTTCTTGCCGTGTCACCTGAAGCCCATGCATAGATCTTCCCATTTTCACTGGCAAAAATAAATTTTGGCACCTGGCTCGAAGCAGTAATCATAAAATCGGTTGTGGCGTTAAACACAATACCGCTTGGTGCTGGTACTTTTACAGGAGGCCTTTTAGCCACACCGGTCTTATCATAAATCTCAGAACCGTCGGTCCCGTTAACGTTTATCCAGAATATTCCTGCCGGATTAATGGCTACACCCCAGGCATTTGACAATGTAGAATCAAGTCTTGCGGCATTGTTGCTTACCGTGTCGGAGACTAAATTTGTCTGAACATAATTTACCGGATTAATAATTTTACCAGGAAGTTCATTCTGTAATTCATTTTGCAGCTTTTTGCAGCCCGAGCTCACAATCGCCAGTACTGAAAATACTACGATCATATGTTGTAAACTTATGCTAAAAGAGTTACGTACTCCGTTTTTTGACCCTGTAATATAATTTCGAATAATCCTGTAACGGATAGTATTTAGTTCAGTTCTTTCAGCATCTGGTTGATTCTCACAGGTAACATAGTGTACCTGTCTTGCCTCAGTGAGATTTCTCATGAAGTTTCTAAGTAAGTTTGCTGTCATATCAATAAGATTTAATTAACAATTAAGAAATATGTCTTTCTACAACCACAACATTCCTGAATTGTTCACTGCCAGGATCATCATTTACATAAAATTTCTTGCAATAGTGATATGGAAGGAAAAAAGAACACAGAGGCTTCAACAGCCCGATAATATATGCGGTTTTGTTGCTCCTGTTTCATGAGAGGCTATTCTTCCACCTCAAGGGCCTGAGGGAGGTGTCAAATTATTTTAATTCAGAAAGAGCTTTTACTAGCACATCGAGATCAGCAGTAGTGGTGTAAACATTTGGCGTTATCCGGCATCCATGTACTCCAGCTCCATCAATAGGAGCTGTATAAATTGTGTACTTATTGAACAGAATATCTCCCAGCTCTGATGGTTTCATACTCTTCAATCCGACGTTTGCTATCCCGCAGGAACGGGTAGGGTCAGCCGGGGTATTTAAAATCACATTGGGAAGATCCCTTACTTTTGAGGTCCAATAATTCTTTAAAAATCTTAGCCTGGCCTCTTTTCTTTCTACTCCTATAATATTATAGAAATCAATTGCATCAGATATTGTAAGATCGGTATGTGCAGGATGCGTTCCGATATGATTAAGTCTTGATATATCGTCGGGTTTCCTTTCCCCCTCAGCAAGCAGAGGCCATACATTTCCTATTTTCTCTCTCTTAACATATAAAATCCCCGATCCAAGGGGAACACTCAGCCACTTGTGAAGACTGCTTGCGAAATAATCGCAATTAAGCTCAGGTATAGTGAATTTAAAATGGGCAAATGAGTGAGCTCCATCAACCATAACCTGCACTCCCCTCTGGTGAGCCATATCACATATTTTCCGTACTGGCAAAATTTGTCCGGTAATATTGATCATATGGCAGACCATAAGCAGCTTTGTTTTCTCAGAGATAGCTGAAGCATAAAGATTTACGATCTCATCATCCGACTGAGGATGGTTCGGTACTGATACCACTTTCTTTATTACACCGTATCGTTTTGAAACCTGATTAAACATCTCAAGCATTGCGCCATAATCCTGTTCGGCCATTACAGCTTCATCGCCCGGTTTCCAGTCTTGCCCTCCTATTATCATGTCGAGTGATTCAGTTGTATTCCTGGTAACTATAAGTTCATCGGAAGAACAGCCTGCAAGTGCAGCAAGTTTCGCAGCCATAGACTTTTTATTGTCAAACTGAACTGTCCGCATATAATATGATCCCTGAAAATTTATCTCCCTCACATGGCCAATAAATTTCTCAAGTATCTGCTCAGGGAGAAAATTATAATATCCATTCTCCAGATTAATAAAAGCAGGCTTAAGTTTGTAACCTTTTCGTATTGAGGTCCAGAATTCCTCATCCCCAGCCAGTTCAGCCGAAGGCACAGAAGATTTGCTTTTAACAAGTTCTGTAAGACTATCAATACTCAGCATTCCACCCAGACCTATCAATCCCATACTTCTAAGAAAAGTTCTCTTATCCATAGCTTTATTTATAAAGTTAATGATCCATTTTCAATGAAATCTGCTTGTAGAAGTTCTCTTAGGAATGATCAAATGTCAGATAGTTTAAAGAACACGATAAAATAATATTTTATTAACTTCATTTCTGATATGAATCTCGATACAATTTACAAAATTTAATTGTGGCTCGAGTCGTTGTTGCCATTTATAACAATTTCATGGATTTTATGCCGGATAAGTATTGTTTTGCCACGAATGCAGAATATCAGATACCCTTGCAAGTTTGCGTGTCTACATTTACATATGTGTGAATAATATAATTTATATCATCAATTATGTAATGCTTGCTGAAACCGGCTAATTTAACTTTGTCAGGTCTTAAATTATTTGTAAATCAACTTAATCCTGATGATATAATACCAGTCGAAAACGAGTTAATTTATATTGTAATAAAATTATCAGCAGAAAATAACACAATGGGAAAATTTGTAATTAACAGAGCCGCAAATGGCGAGCTTAATTTTAACCTTAAAGCCGATAATCTTCAAATTTTACTCACCAGTCAAATGTATTCTTCAAGACCAATCTGTTTTAATGACATTGAATCAGTAAGGACCAATTGCAGCGATGACAGCAGATATGAACGTAAAAAGACCGTCGACAATAAACATTATTTTGTTCTGATGGGTCCTAATGGAGAAATTATTGGTAAAAGTGAGCTGTTTTCTTCTTTAGCACGCATGGAGAATGGGATTAAATCAGTCAAAAAAAATGGGACAAATAGAAAAGTTGTTGAAGAAGAACCCTACTTCTAATTGTTACAGAAGGCTTAAAATATCGAAAATTCGTTAATTTCAATAATAACACAATAATATGACACAATTATTTGTACAACTTACTACTCCTGTGACAGGAAGCGTAATGACAATTGCTGCTTTGGAAATTGTTGCTGCAACCATCGGATTTATTACTGCCTGGGTCTATGCCAGGTCAATAAGTACTCCAATAATAAAAGGCCTTGAAGCTGATAAGCTTGCCTTCAATAAACAGGTTGTCGCATTAAAGAATGAATTAAACAGCCTTAACGAAAAAATCAATACCTTAACTGAGCGAATAGGTAACCTCAAAGTAGAAATTGCTGAAAAGGATAAGGAAATAAAAGATCTTTCTTCCCTGACAGTACTGACTGCTGATTCAATAAATGTAGGGAAGTACGTAATAAGCAAGGCAAAGAACGATGATAATTATTTCAATCTGAAAGCAACAAATGGTCAGACGATCCTCACTAGTCAGATGTATTCATCAGAATCAGCCTGCTTTAATGGTATTGAGTCGGTAAGAAACAATTGTTCTGATGATATCAGATATGAAAGAAAACAGTCAATAAACAATAAGCCTTATTTTGTGTTGAAAGCAGCTAATGGACAGGTAATTGGTAACAGCGAGATGTATGAGTCAGGAGCTGGCATGGAGAATGGGATCGCATCGGTTAAAAAGAACGGCATCAGTACTACCGTTTTCGAGGAATAATATTTTGTGGTTCTTCAGATACATTGTATAATTTGTGCATAATGTAAAACTGATGGCTTTCCAACATGATTTTTACTCAGGCTGACCATTGCTTTAGCCAGCTTGTTCGCAGGCATACTTCTGTATTTTTTATAAGATCCTCTCAGGACGGGATCTAATGCTTTCATAAAACCGAATGCAATTCTCTCAACCAATCTGAAATCTTTTCTTTTCCCGACCAGAAAACCGGGCCTGAAATGAAAAACCTTTCCGGGAAAGAACTTCTCCGTACCATTTTCCATCTCGGCTTTCGTCTTCAGATAGAACCCTCCTTTCATATTTGCCCCGACACTTGATACGTTCAGCATAATCTTAACACCGTTTTTTGAGGCAAACCAGGCAAAAGCTATGGGCAAATCTCTATCAATACGCTGTTGTTCTGCCTGGCTGCCGGCCTGCTTTATAGTCGTTCCAAGAGCATTAAAGATTACATCTCCTTGAATTTCCGGGCTCAGACTGCCAATGTCTTTCATCGGGTTTACAAATTCTTTCAATTTTGTATTTATTATCCCAGTTGGCCTCCGGACAAAAATTCTCACTTCCGAAAAATCCTTGTCATCCAATATTTCTTTCAAAATCAGGTTTCCAACCAGACCGGTCGCTCCTATTACAATTGCTTTCATAAATATTTGCTGTAAATCTTGAAATTAAATTAATGATCTGATAATTTATCGACTCTTTGTATAGCTAAATTAGTCATAAACACTGAATTGTCAACCTCCAACAAGACAGATATTTGCCAATTCAGATATTATTTTCTTTGCCTTTAATCAATTTTCACTATATGCCTTGGCGGTGGATTTTTATATCTTTACTTCGTCCATAAAAATAAATTTATGAAAAACTTAAAATTCGTATCGGTTATAATCATCCTGATTATGACAGGAAGCTTGGTCCTGATGGCTCAGAATAATCAACCTAAACCCACTCCCGAACAGCAGCAGGCCCTGAAAAATGCAGCAGAAGAACGTTTTCACAACGATTGGGCGAATCTGGCCCGCTTTCATGATGAGAACACAAAAATTGGTCAGCCGGCTCCAGGTGAAAAAAGAATTGTTTTTATGGGCAATTCAATTACTGAAGGATGGAGCCGTATAGATTCAGTCTTTTTTTCCGGTAGACCTTATGTTAATCGGGGAATCAGCGGCCAGACGACACCGCAGATGCTGATAAGGTTCAGACCTGACGCAATTAACCTTAAACCTGCCGTAATTGTTATCCTGGCAGGAATCAATGATATAGCAGGCAATACCGGCCCAAGCACTCTTGAAATGATTGAGGATAATCTGGCTTCTATGATTGACCTTGCAAAAATTAATGGGATACCCGTAGTATTGTCTTCTGTTCTCCCGGCTTTCGATTTTCCCTGGCACCCAGGCATGCAGCCTGCCGAAAAGGTTGTAAAGCTTAATGTATGGATCAGAAATTATGCCGAAAGTAAAGGCTGCGTCTATCTCGATTACTTCACCCCAATGGCAGATAAACGTAACGGCCTTAAGGAGGAGCTGACTTTCGATGGAGTGCACCCTAATCTTGCAGGTTATAAAGTCATGGAACCGCTAGTTGAATCGGCCATTAAAAAAGCCCTTAATATGCAGCCAAAATAAACACTTTTGTTTAACCCAGTGATGCCATTCGGATTACCTGCTGCTGGTCCATCCTGCGGATTTGCAAGAGGATTTTAAACATCCGCATTTTGTGCATTACGATCACTCTCACAACGGATAATCAATATTGCTATTAAAAGACAGCCATAGAAGCTGATCTTAAGAGTTTGAGTGTTTACCAAATGCTTTAATATCTTTTAAACTTTCACTGTTCCAGGTCATTATAAATTTAAAACTTCATTAAACTTAAATTTATTGTGTAAAACTATATGTAAAAATTCATGCCTTCTTTCACCGAGTTTAGTAAATTCCTTGCCGGAAATAAGTGGGAATCATGTAATCTTTTCCTAAAGTTATGTAAAGCATTCCACGAGAAAGAGGCCAACCTTTGTACCGTAATACTTATAGATAAAACATTGACTGTGATTATAGTTTACCGGACAGGTTGACAAACTAAGGTCTAGGTTGATCGTTCTCTCTAAGTTAATTTTTAAAGTAAATTATAAACCAAAAAAGTAAATTATGAAAAAGGTATTATTCGTTATGGTATTTTTAATGGGTGTACTGGTGGTAAATGCTCAGATGGATACAACTAAAGTATTGTCCTCCAAAACAACAGTGACAACTCAACAAGCCGTAAAGACTCCTGTAAAACCAGCTGATCTTTTGAAACCGATTACAGACAATGTTGCTAAAGATTATGCAGGTTATAGTATTAAAGAAGCAACAAGTGTTAAGCTTAATAGCACTGTTACTTATGAAGTGGTTCTATTCAAAGGAGTTGAATCTATAACTCTGGTTTATGACAAGGATGGTAATTTCGTTAAGAAATTGGACCTATAGATTTAATTAATAAGTCATTAAAGAATAGTAAGTAATTACTGAAATACATTAACCATATTTAAAACGGTGCCTCCCGGCACCGTTTTTTATTTTGCTTGAATGTTAATCACCAGATAGTACTTTAAGGATCAACTTCAATAGGATTGTTCGGAGGATATACTGAGCTAAGTAAAATCATTCTGACCACTAAGTATCATTGAGCAGCCCGTCATTTCACACTTGGCAAAAATGTTAAATGCATTCTGCCCAAATTCCGGTTATCTGAATCCTGAGTCCTAATACCCCTTACAGAAATAATGTGGGAATTATATAACCTTTTTAAATACTTGTGTAATACATCCAGGTTTGAATCTTTTCAACTTTGTATTTAAATATTCAGTCAGAAATAAAAATTATCATTATGCCAGTATTAACTATTGTAATCGTCCTTATTGTTGCGGGAGTCCTTTTGTGGCTTGTAAACACTTACATTCCTATGCAACGCACCATAAAAAACATACTGAATGCCGTTATTGTAATAATTATAATAATATGGCTTCTAAAGGTATTTGGTCTGCTTAATGGTTTGCAAAACCTAAGAATTTGATTTTATTGTTCTTCGTCCAGAAGTTATTATGACAATCAAAAATGGGTATACAAGCCAGACTTGAGATACCCATTTTTATTCTTGCATTTTCATGCAGGATTTTATTCATTAATCATGTATTTTGTCTTTTCGTGAGAATGGTTTTTTTGTGCACAAAAAAATGTGAGCCCATTAATTTCAGTCATATCCAGAACTTTCATTTCAGCTTCCTCCAAATAAAGCGTAACCGTGTTTTTCGTCATATATCTGTTTGTTCTGGTATCCATTATACTATAAATCAAATTTAAAAAAGGTATCCTCGATGAAATACCATTTTCCACCAGGTCAAACTGTCCTGGGGTAATATTCTGCCGCTTATGAGAATCAGATAAAAACCTGTATGGATTTTTGTTGTCAGAAAAACACCCGATTAAATAGCTATTAGGTTGCAGGATACAAAATATACTATTTAAATACTCATTTAATTGTGTTACGTGGTTAAGTTGTTTCAGATTCACCAATATTTTAACCTTTCTCAGTTCTTCAGATTCGTAATAATAATGACTCGACGAAGAAAGAATGAGTATATTCGGATCAAAAGCCAGATTTAAGTGTTCGAGATAATTTGAGAAGAGCTTACCTATTTCTCCGGAATTCTTTTCAGAGAATGGATTTTTATCAATAACTGACTTTCGCGATTTGTCATGATAAAATGACAATCTCTCACTCTGTTCTTTATTGGTATTATTATCATATTCTGATGCTGTTCTTTCCACGGTTTCAAGTATTTATTCGGTTAGTAAATTAGGGATGAAAGATATCACCATAATCTGGCGGAATAGTTACATATTTTTTTTTATGAATTGCACTTTTCACATATTTTCACTCCTCTTATAACTATTGTTTATTTATGGTTCTCTCATAATATTTAACCCTCCATATTGCATTCGTTTTTCCATCTTTTTGAAAAATATACTAAATTTATCTGTCATTTGTTCAAAACAGAACTGAAATGTCATTCAATTTCTTCTATTTCATGTAAAAGTGATGGACGAAAAACTGCTTTATAAGATCCATATCATGGGCCGCGTTCAGGGTGTCGGATTCAGATGGAGCGCTGCAAATGAAGCCAGAAACAGGAATATTAAAGGGTATGTAAAAAATTTATCCGACGGGAGTGTTTATCTTGAAGCTGAAGGTTCTTTAATACAACTTAACATTTTTGTGGACTGGTGTAAAAAGGGTCCGGCTTTTGGTTCTGTAGAATCAGTAACAATAGATACTTCTCCTCCGGTTAATTACCTGGATTTTCGGATTATATCATAAAGTTTTTGCAATGATTTATAATGACTTAGTTAAAGTCATAATGTACCTTTGAGTGTTTTCCGGTTGTACATCAAAAAAATTCGCAAAATAGCAACACTTTATTTCTTTCTGCTGCTCCATAGAAGTTGAAACTGTAAACAGGTATTTGCATCAACATTAACCGTTGAAGTCCAGTACTCATGTCCTGTCTGATCCTGAACACTTAAAGAGTAAGCATGGGTTTTAACCTTTCCAAGATCTTCTGTAACTGTTATTGTTCCATCCTGACCACAATCCGGAGCTGTTGCCCAATAAACAGTTGCAGCCGAAGAACCGATAACCTGCGTGTTAAGATAGAATGTCAGCGCAGATGCACCATCTGCAACTAATCCTGCCGATGCAGTCTGATCATACCAGAAAACCACCTGCCCTTCATACAAACAACTGCCATCATCTTGCTGTGCAGATGCGTTTTAATTTTTGCTGTCTTTATCCGTACAGCCTCTGATCTTATCATTTTTCTTACAGCTGTCTGAAAGAAATAATCCTGTCACCAGGATAACACAAAAGAATAATGAATTTGCTTTTTTCATTTATAAAGTTATTAGTTTTTCCCAACCCGCTAGATCCAAAAAATCATTTAAAATATAACAGTGTGCCAATAAATTTGTTTAATCTTTTAAACACCGAGCACTAAATTCATTCTTTTTAAATATTTCATGATGGTAGACTGCAATGCTCTTAGCATAGACCCCTTGACAAGTTCTTTGTTTTTCAATATAATAATTAACGAATTACTGAAAACTGTTATAAAATCATTTGAACAGAATTCATAGTAATTTGTTTCTTGTTTAAGTAATGTTACACTCTTAATATTTTAAAATAATGAATTTATGAAAAAATCAATTATTGTTATTGGCGTATTTTGTCTTATTTTCTCCGTAAACAGTATTGCACAGGAAACAACTACAACGACTTCTAAGAAATCCAATACTGAGCTGGCCAAGGAAAAAAGTCCGAAGAAAAAGGTCGTCAAAAAAACGATAGACACTTCTACAAAAAAAGATGATGAAAAAGGAACTAAGTCTGATGCTAAAACTAAAGTTGGAAAAAGTAGCACCTCTTTAGCAAAAACTACTACCAAAAATAAAACAGAAAAGGACGCATCAACTTCAACCAAAACACTCTCAAAAGCTAAAACTGAAAAAGATGCTGGAAAAACAACTGTTAAAGATACCAAAACCAGTACTGAAAAAGAGGCTGTAACTCCTGCTGAAACATATAGTAAATCCAAAGTTGAGAAAGAGACAACGAAAGCAACAAAAACTGAAGTAAAACCACCATTAGCCAAAGATGTATCAAAAACTAATGAAATTACCGGCACAGCTAAACCCGGAGAAAACGACAAAGTATTACCTGGTCACTTGGGACCTGAGGGTCAGCCAGTTTATGTTGGCCCGCGGGGAGGAGAATATTACATCAATAAAAATGGCAACAAAACATACCTGAAAGGGGATAAGAAATAATATCGTTTAAAACAAAAGAACCGGATAAATACCGGTTCTTTTGTTTTTTATATCTTTCTGTTTCAATTACATTTTTACTTTTTACCCGGCATAGATTTTGAATTTTTCTTTTGTTCTGTTTTGAAATATACTTAGTGACACAAGGAATTTTTTAAACTGCACGGGTACAAATGGACAAAATAAGGCCGGATGACCAAAAAAATTGATTTTTCAGAAAAAACAGTTGATCCGAACCCAATTGTGCAGTTTAAGGCCTGGTATGATGAACATATGGCTTCAGGGATTGTCATCCCCGAATCTGTCACTCTTGCTACCGCATCCAAAGACGGTCGGGTTTCTGCCAGAACAGTCCTTCTGAAAAGCTATAATGACAAAGGATTTATCTTTTTCACAAATTATAAAAGCAGGAAAGGTACCCAGTTATTATCCAATCCGAGGGCAGCTCTGCTTTTTTATTGGCCAGAATCCGGCAGACAGGTCAGAATTGAAGGTATAACTGAAAAAGTGACCATAGAAGATTCTGAATTCTATTTCAGAACAAGACCCCGGGAGAGTCAGATTTCAGCCTGGGCAAGTGAACAGAGTTCCGTGATCCCTGATCGCGTCCATCTTTATGACCTCTTTATCTCATTTACAAATAAATTTTCTTATAAACCGGTTTCCAGACCTCCACACTGGGGAGGATTCATGCTCCTACCCGAATGGTTTGAATTCTGGCAGAATGGAGAATTCAGGTTGCATGACCGCCTGACCTATTCTAAAAGAAAAGGTAATTGGATTATTGAACGACTAGCTCCATAATTTGACAGAATTAAACAAGATCGCAGGCATCAGGAGGCATCCAGTGAGCATCTTTCCCATCCCACTTTATATTACAGCCGATGGGATTTGTTACCGGTACTGATACAGGTTTACCACTGGTCAGCTCATCAAGAGTCAGCTCAAGATTATTGATTGTCATTCTGGAAGGATCCCTGGGACTGTCAACTCCTCGTCCGGTGTAAACAAGCTTCCTTTCTTCATTGAATACATAAAAATGAGGCGTGCGTAATGCGCCATATGCCTTTGCAACCTCCTGAGGCTTGTCATAAAGATAGACCCAGGGAAATTTATGCATTTTCATCCTCTCAACCATATTTGGAAAACTATCTTCCGGATAAGTGTTTTCACTGTTTGAATTAATTCCCGCAAAACCCACTCCTTTTTTACTGAATTTTTCTACAGTCGCCCGTGTAATTTCATCTGATCCAATTACGTACGGACAATGATTGCAGGTAAAAAAGATAACAAGATATTTATAATTATCAAAATCTGAAAGGCTGTATTCCCGTCCTTCAGTTGAAGGAAGTTTAAAATCTATTGCCTTTTGTCCTGTTTCTAAAGTAAAAGCCATGTTTGTCTGTATTGTTTATTACCTGTAACAAATATATAACTGAAATGTTTTTTAAAGAAATCCGGCTTTTTTGTTAGGTTTGACTCATGTATGTAAATAATTAAATGATGAGTCCGCTGCTATTGTTTATTATTATCCTTTGCTATTTTTCAATTCTGATGATAATCTCGCAGATAGCTTCAAGGCATGCACATGATTCTACCTTTTTTGATGGAGACAGGGCATCTCCATGGTTCCTTGTTGCTTTTGGAATGATCGGATCAGGAATATCAGCAGTATCTCTTGTTTCAATACCCGGCAATGTCGGGAATAACAACCTTTACTATTTCCAGTTTATCCTGGGCACAATTGTAGGTTATCTTTTTATTGCTTTTATCCTGACACCTATTTATTACAGGCTCAGACTGGTATCAATATATACTTATCTGAATATTCGTTTCGGAAATGTTACGTATAAAACCGGTTCTCTGTTTTTTCTGGTTTCGCAATCATTTGGAGCCGCCCTTCGTTTACTTTTATCAATAAAGATTCTGCAGTACGCGTTTTTTGATGCTTTGCATATACCATATTTTGTAACCATCATCGTTGTACTTGTTCTTATCTGGCTCTATACAAATAAATCCGGGATAAAGACAATTGTCTGGACAGATGCTTTACAGTCGCTGTTTCTGATTACTGTTATTATTATATCAATTCTTACGATTAAAAATTCGCTTGGCCTTTCCTTCACCGGGATGGCAAAGACAATAACCCATCATCAATATGCAAGGGTTTTTGACTGGGATTTTCACTCAGGATCTAATTTCTTCAAACAGTTTATTTCCGGATTGCTAATAACTGTAGCCCTTGTTGGTCTGGACCAAAGTATGATGCAGAAAACTCTTACAGTAAAAAATGCAAGAGACGCAAAGAAAAACGTTCTGACATTCAGCTTTTTCATCGCTTTTGCACAGACAATGTTTCTGGGTCTTGGCATACTGATTTATTTATACGCCGAACGGCACGGAATCAATCTGGTTATTCAGAATGGGAAATTCGTAAATACTGATGATCTCTATCCTTTACTGACACTGAATTATTTTGGAAAGATTGGTGCTATAGCCTTCCTTATTGGTGTAATTGCATCAACATTCGCAAGTATTGACTCATGTATTGCAGCTCTTACAACTGCTTTCAGTTATGACTTTGTCGACATTGAAAACCGACCGCCTGAAACCAGGAAAAAATTAAAAAATCGTGTTTTGTTTGGTGTCAATATTGTTATGTTCCTGATTGTGATGTCTTTCTGGAACAGCAAGGGAGCAATTATAAATACTATTTTTAAAATAGCCGGCTATACTTATGGGCCAATCCTGGGATTATATCTGACGGG
>Ga0302271_10000532_pt1 | contig 37276 bp, 32 predicted proteins | sample III_Bog_N1_1_FD_198767 | JGI IMG/M metagenome (GOLD analysis project Ga0302271, IMG submission 198767) | Peat permafrost microbial communities from Stordalen Mire near Abisko, Sweden - III_Bog_N1_1 | ecosystem: Environmental > Terrestrial > Soil > Wetlands > Peat | place: Sweden: Abisko... | reverse complement strand
AAAAAGACTGCTAATGCAGTCTAAAATTTTAATAGGGAAAATTATAGGGAAGCTTTGTTATTCCTATTTTTCTGTTCCTTTATTCCATTATTTTATGATTTGTAAATTCCTTATCTTTGAGTGTATGTATATTTTTGTAGTCTTGCTTTATATGTTAAGCATTGAATGTTTTGAATGATGTTTCGATGTTCTTAGAAAGAACTTTGCTTACTGCTTCAATTTCTGTTTGAATTGCACTGTGTTCTGTGTTCAATTGTGACAATCTCAATTCTAAGTTTTTATCTTGAGCTTGTAAGATTTTGATGTGTGCATTTATATCATTTTGTTTTTGATCATATACATATTGATCGTAAGTATATTTGTTGTAAGCATTTTCATATGCATCGTTATCAGTTTCAGTATTTGCTGTCATTGCGTAATTGTTGCCATCTGAATCAGTAACTGTTGAAATTCTTCCTGCTGAATCAAATTCTACTTGTGAATCTTTTAATGTATCAGTTTGAGATTTTGATAATGAAGCTACTGCGTATGTTGTTACTGTTGTATTAGAATTATTTGCACTTGTTTCAACATCCTCTTTCTTTGCAAATCTTACACCTGAACTTGCTGTATATTGATAATACTCATCAGGATCTATACCTGCGTTAAGAAAAGCTTCTTTGTAGTCTGAACCTACTGTTGAGAAAGAGTCACCATTTGTTGCTGCCATTGTTTTAATCTGAGCAGTGCCAGTATTATCACTTGATGTATTTTCTGTGAATTCTTTAATGCTTTCACCAGCTGTTTGAGCTTTTGAGAAAGATGTTGCGTCTGATAATTTAACATCATCAGTACTATAACCAGTTTCTTCTGATTGTTTTGCAACCAATACGGTATAACCATCTTTTAGTTTACCAGCGTTAAGTGCAGTAGCAGAATCTACTTGATAACCTTTTGAATCATAGTATGTTGCACCAGATTCAACAGCTCTAGCATCAGTGTAGCTTGAAGATTTATTTGTTAATATTGTAGAAGTACCATTTTGAGAATCTTTTCTGAAAGATTGAATATAATATTGTTTGTTTTCGTCATATGCATCGGCAGCAACAACAGGAGTATCTTTACCTGTCTTAGTGTTTACTGCTGCTGAAATTTTATATGCTGAGTTTTCTTGTATACCAATTGTTGATAAGTTTGTTGTATAACTTACAAGATATTTTCCATTAGAATCTTGAGGTAATACTTGACCGATTGTTGCAGAGTTACCGCCAATAGTGAATGAATAAGAGATTTTTGTATAATCATCAGTTGATGGTGGTGTTGGAACAGATATTGATAGTAAATTATTATAATAATTAGCTGATTGGCTAGACAAATTTGTTCTTTGTTGGTTGATTTGTTGTCCTTCAAATTCCAAATTTGATTGTCTTGCTGTAAGACTAAGCAATCTAGCTTGAGATGCTGACATACCCATAATTTATGACTCCTATAATTTTTCCTATACATTTGTATACGGCATATATATAATGAATCTTTAGGGTTTTGCTTTATTATTTTACAATTCTTTACATTGAATTTATCCTCAGTAAAAAAGAGCCTATATATCAATATATAGGCTCTTTTTTTTAAATTTATAATTAGGTTTATACTGAGTAAACACTAACTTGTTTTTTATCACGTCTATGAGGTTCAAATTTAACTTGACCATCAATCAATGCAAATAAAGTATCATCACTACCAATACCAACGTTATTACCTGGATGAACTTTTGTTCCACGCTGTCTAATAAGTATATTTCCGGCTTTAACTACTTCACCACCGAATTTTTTCACACCCAAACGTTTCGCTTCTGAATCACGACCGTTTCGAGTTGATCCCATACCTTTCTTATGTGCCATTTTATATTCTCCTTTGTAATTATTATTTTAAGTACTAACTATGCTTCAGTTGTTTCAGCTGTTTCAGCAGCTTTAGTTGATTTAGAAGCTGTCGTTCTGATTTTATCAATCATAACTCTTGAAAATTGTTGTCTATGACCACGTTTTACTCTGTAACCCTTTTTAGGTCTTTGTTTGTAAATGATAACTTTTTTAGCTTTATCATTTTTCAAGATAGTACCTTCAGCTTTTGCGTTAGCAACATAAGGTTGACCTACTTTTGACTTTTTGCCGTTGACAATCATAACAATTTTGTCAAAAACAACAGAAGAATCAGCTTGACCTTCTAACAATTCAACATCAACGTAACGACCTTCTTCTACTTGATATTGTTTACCACCAGTTTCGACTATTGCGTACATTATAGTATCCTTTCTTTTTAAGGAATCGTAACCCAATTGGATTTTTAAAAACGATTAACCTATCTTACAACTAGATATCAAAAGATATCAAAACAAATTACACATAGTAATCTGCTTTTTAAGGATATTATAAAAGCAATCCATTGTCAAACGTGAGTATAAGTATGTTTACAATACAAACACTCTTGTTTTTAGAATAGTTTAGGAACTAAATTTTAGAATAATGAATTTTTCTTATAAAAACTAAATGCGTCCATTCCTAAATATTTTGCAGCAGAACCCAATTCTTCTTCAATTCTCAACAATTGATTGTATTTTGCAACACGCTCAGATCTTGAAAGCGAACCTGTCTTTATAAGTCCACAATTAGTTGCTACAGCTAAATCCGCAATAAATGTGTCTTCCGTTTCACCAGACCTATGAGAAATAATCGTTGAATAAGAGGAATTTTTAGCCATATCAATTGCCGCTAAAGTTTCAGTTAATGTACCAATTTGATTTGGTTTGATAAGTATAGAATTAGCAACCCCTTTTGATATTCCTTCAGAAAGACGTTTTGTATTCGTAACAAACAAATCATCACCAACTAATTGGCAAGTAGTTCCTATTCTCTCAGTAAGAAGCTTCCACCCTTTCCAATCATCTTCAGCCATACCATCCTCTACAGATATGATAGGGAACGATTTTACGAGGTACTCAAGATAATCTACCATTTGTTCTCTATCAAAAACTTTATTTAAACCTTTTAGATTATATTTTTTATTTTCATAAAACTCAGATGACGCAACATCCAAACATATTTTTACATCATCATACGAATACCCTGCAGAACTGATTGCTTCAAGAATAAGATTTATAGCTTCTTCATCAGATGAAAGATTAGGTGCAAACCCACCTTCATCCCCAACTGAAGTTGAAAGACCTTTTTTAGCCAAAACTGATTTTAAAGTATGAAATACCTCTGTTCCAATTTTGATTGCGTGTGCAAAGTTTTTCGCACCAACAGGAGAAATCATAAATTCTTGAAAATCTAAATTATTGTCGGCGTGAACACCGCCATTTAATATATTCATCATTGGAACAGGAAGAGTTCGTGCATCGACGCCACCAAGATAACGATATAAAGGCATTTTATACCCTAGTGAAGAAGCTTTAGCCAATGCCAAAGAGACACCTAAAATTGCGTTTGCACCAAGTTTTGATTTATTATCAGTTCCATCAATACTCAACATCAAAGCATCTAATTCTTGCTGGTTTTCAGGATTTTCCCCAATTAATTCAGGAGCAATAATAATATTAACATTATCTACTGCTTTAGAAACACCCTTACCCAAATATGCAAATTTATTATTATCTCTCAATTCAAGAGCTTCATAAACACCTGTTGATGCACCAGAAGGAACCGCTGCACGACCTAATGCACCATTAGAAAGCCTTACATCAACTTCTACAGTCGGAACACCTCTTGAATCAAAAATTTGGCGGGCAATTACATCTTCAATAAACATACTCATGAATTCTCCTTTGGGATTTAAACACCATTTACTAACAGGTATATTATTTCACTATACTGAAAATATGTAAATAAGTATACTTAACAATTATTTTCTAGTATAATGACAAAATAGTATGAGGTAAATAATGAAAAAATCATTTGTTAAGTATCCGTTTTTAAATAAAGATGTTGAAGTATATGAAAAAGAGAATGGGCATAAATTAGTCCTAGCACATAAAGAAGGTGGCCTAGTCAATATAAGTACCTGGGTAAAAACAGGTTCTATAAATGAGACTGACCATAACAATGGAATTTCTCACTTTTTGGAACATTTAATGTTCAAAGGAACAAACAAACACGCAGCAGGAGAATTTGACAGAATACTAGAAGCCAAAGGCGCAATTGTAAATGCAGCGACTTGGAAAGACTATACATTCTATTATGTAACACTACCAAAAGGTGAAAATAATAAAGATTTTTACAAAGCACTTGAATTACATGCGGATATGATGATCGACCCAGTTCTTCCATCAAATGAAATTGGGGAACCGTTTGATATTGATGACAAAACTTTTACAGACAAAAGAGAACGTCACGTTGTAATTGAAGAAACAAGAATGAGAGAAGACCAACCTTGGACAAAAGTATACAATGCTGCCAATGTGGCAATGTACACGAATCACGCTTATAAAAGAGATGTAATAGGTACTCCTAAAATAATATCTCAGCTTACACAAACTGAAATTATGGATTATTACAAAACATTCTATTCGCCAGCAAACATGACTACAATTGTTGTTGGTGATTTTGACCATGAAGAAATACTTAACAAAATTGATACTTTATTTGAGTTTGGAGATAGAAAAAATAATCCAACACCAGTTCGAGAAATAGACAAACCAACCACTGGAACAAAATATATTGAAAATACTAGCTGTATTAATTCAGCATTTCTTATGTTTGGATATCTTGGAGTTGTAGCATGCGACATAAAGAATAATATTCTATTAGATATGATTTCAATTATTCTGGGAGAAGGTTCAAGTTCACGTTTATATCATAATTTGATTGAAAAACAGCCAACACCTATATTTAACATGATAGATGCTGAACATTATATATTTAAAGATGGTGGAAATTTCTTTGTTCAAGCAAATTTTGTTGCAGATAAAAAAGAATTGGCAATAGACCTAGTTAAGAATGAACTTGAAAATGTAAAATCCACTATATCAGATGATGAATTCAAAAAAGCCAAGAAAAAAATCAAATCTAGATTTGCATATAACGCTGAAACGGTTTCCGAAATAGGTGAAACAATCGGCTACTATATGACTGTATGTGATAATTTATCACTTGTAGCTGACTACTTAAATATATTAGATGAAATAACAATTGATGATTTACACAAAGCAGCGAATAAATACTTGGATATAAATAATGCAGTTATATCAGTATTACTACCTGATAAAAAAGAGTGTGATATTTAATAAAATACACCAATCAACTGTTTTGTATAATATAAATCTTTTTTATAATTAAGGTATTATGAAAAGATTTATTATCGTGTTATTTTTTATTGGGTTATCCTGTTTTCAATGTAATAGAGCCGAAGCTATTAAAATAGGTCTACTACAAGATGTAGACAAGTGCTATTTTGGGATAGCAACAGATGGACAAATTGTTGATACTTCAACAAGTAAACAAATTATCCCCATAAACAAACTTACGACATACGAACTTGAAGGGCACAGGTCATGCATAGAACTAAAAACAGAAGATGATGACCGATATAAGATAGATTGTAGCAATATAACGATAAGGACATTTGATAAATCATCATACGTGTGTGTAAAGCAAAAATGGTATCGAGGTACCGTACACGTAATAAATAATGATGGGAACTTAACAGTAGTTAATGATTTAGGGATTGAAGACTATGTACAAGGTGTAACACCCGCCGAAATGCCATCTTCTTGGAATTATGAAGCATTAAAGGCACAAGCAATAGCAGTCAGAAGCTACGCTATTGCAAATATAGGAAAACATGGGAGCAAAGGATACGATTTAGCCGACAATACGCAAGACCAAGCATATAATGGAATAGCGTGCGAAACAGAACGAACGAATCAAGCTGTACAGGATACAGCAGGAATTGTATTAACATATGACGATCATATAATCTCAACTATGTACTCCGCATCTGCTGGTGGTCAGACGAAATCAGCACTTGAAAGCTGGGGGAAAGACGTCCCATATTTACAATCTGTAAAATCTTTTGATGATGAAGTGCCTGCGAACGGGCATGGAGTTGGCATGACTCAGCATGGAGCTAAAAACCTTGCGGATATGGGGTATAACGCCTATCAGATTTTGGCTTACTTTTATAGTAGTATCCATTTTGCCAAATTAAACCCAGAAACATACAAATAATGTTAATATATTTACATTTTTTGTCTTATAGGGTTAATATAGTTATGTTTCGATATGTTAAACACTTGCAAAATCAATTGTAATGTGTATAATAAGGTTTATACATACGAGAACATCAGTATTTACGTATGTCGTTAGTAGAAAAAGGAGAACTATTATGAACAAAGAAGAATTAGTAAAAGAAATTGCTAAAAAAGCTAGTGTATCTCAAAAGTCAGCTTCTGACGTTTTATCAGCAACTTTAGAAGTTATAGAAAAAACTGTTTCTAAAGGTAAAAAAGTTACCTTAGTTGGTTTTGGAACTTTTGAAGCTCGCAAAAGAGCTGCTAGAACAGGCAGAAACCCTCAAACAGGTGCTGAATTGAAAATCTCTGCTAAAACAGTTCCTGCATTTTCTGCTGGTAAAAAATTCAAAGAATTAGTTAAATAATTCTTTCTGAATTAAAAAAATATTTGAAGAGAAATGGGTTTCCCTGTTTCTCTTTTTTTTTGTAAAAATTCTCTAGTTCTTTGAGTAATTGGAATTTCTAAAAGTGAGGATACGGGGGGAAAATTTCAATATTACATAATATTTAATACTAATTAATATAAACTAAACGAAAAAATAGACTATCCTAAACAACAAATGATTTTTTTAATTTGCGCAATGTCAAAGTCAGAATAACTATTAATATACCGCTCAACAAGAAAGACGAGCTTGAAAATGCAGCCCAATAAGCAAACAAATGTTGTTTAAAGTGAAGTGCACAAGTATAGCCAAACGGAACCCCAATCATAAGATATGCGATTAGGTTTGAAAACATAACTACTTTTGTCTTCTTCAATCCTTTGAATACACCGCCAAGAGCCACTTGAATACCATCACTAATTTGGAATGCAGCGACTACAAACATAGAAGGAACAATTGTAGCAATTAAAGCTTTGTCTGTTGTAAAAATAGATGCCAATTGTCTTGGGAATATAGCAAATACACAACTTGCGAATGACATAAACAAAATTGATAAAAAGATTCCATTTTTAGAATAAGCCACCATCTCTTTAAAATCCTTAGCCCCATTTGCGTATCCGACTTTTACAGCAATAGCGTTTGATAATCCAAGAGGAACCATAAATGCAGTATTGGCAAGAGCTAATATAATACTTTGAGCTGCAGCATATATTCCTGCTATCCGACCCAACAAAATTGCTATAGAATTAAACGACAAAAATTCAATCATTATTGCCATAGATATTGGCAAACCAACTTTGAGCAATTGCTTATAATAATGCGTATCGCAAAAGTCTTGGAAAGAGAATCTATATAAACAATATACATACAGAATAATTCCAGAAAGAGTCCTAACAAGAAGGGAAGAAATAGCTAACCCGACTAATCCGAATGCATGACAGCCAAACAAACCAAACACTAAAATGAAATTTAACACAACATGCAAAATAACAGATACCACCATTATAAAATTAGGCACAAACACAATTTCATATGACTGCAAAAACTCTTTCAATGCAAAGAGAAGAAACATTCCATATGTAGAAAAGGCCACAATAAAAGTATAAACCTGAACATCATGCAATAATTGAGGTTCATACCCTAAATATTTTAATAAAGGAATATACCCTAATGTAGCAAGCATGAGTACGAAAGCCACCAGCATCGAGAACCTAACTGTTGGGAAAAAATACTTTTTAGCAGGACATTTCGCACCTCTTATATTTGACAAGATAGGTGATATGCTAATCAATAGCCCAACGCCTAAAACCCAAACCGTAGCCTGAAGAGACGTTGCAATACTAATTGCAGCAAGTGCATGGGTAGAATACCTACCAGCTACAAAACAGTCACCTGCAGTAATCAAAACCATACCAAGATTCCCCATAACCATTGGCAAGGAAAGTTTTAGTAATTCTAATATATGTTTTTTATCAAACAGTTTCATTTTTCCCCTGAATAAGCATACAATCACCGTAGCTATAGAATCGGTATTTATTTGCAATTGCTTCTTTGTATGCTTTAAAAATCAAATCTTTTCCTGCTAGAGCAGATACCAGCATTAAAAGTGTAGATTTGGGCAGGTGAAAATTAGTAATTAACTTGTCAATAACCCCAAATTTATATGGCGGATATATAAATAACCTTGAAGAAGAATGACAAGGCTTTATACAACCAAATTCCTTATAAGCGGATTCAAGAGTTCTTACTGTAGTAGTCCCAACAGCAACGATCTTTTTTCCTTGTTCTTTTGCATTATTTATTAAATCAGCCGTCTCTTTTGAGATAGAATATGTTTCGGAATCCATCTTGTGATCTAGAACCTCATCGCATTGCACAGGCCTAAAAGTGCCTAACCCGACATTTAATGTAACATAACCTATCTGAATACCCTTAGCTTTTATTTTTTCTAATATCTCTACTGTAAAATGTAATCCTGCCGTTGGAGCGGCAACAGATCCTTCATTTTTTGCATACACAGTCTGATAACGTTCATAATCAAGTGATTTCAACTCTTCTGATGACATTTTACGCTCAATATAAGGAGGAAGAGGAACATTCCCGACTCTATCCAATATTTCATATAAATTACCATCATATAGAAGATTTACAAGCCACTTGCCAGCATCTTCCAATTCGGATAAAACTTTTACAGATAATTCATCTGAGATAGTAACGATAGATCCTTCTTTAATTCTCTTTGACGGTCGAATAAGAACTTCCCAATTTTTATCGCCAACATCTTTCAATAAAAATATCTCTATCTTTGCGCCAGTATCTTTGTGACCATATAAGCGGGCAGGAATAACCTTTGTATTATTTAAAATTAAAACACAGTTATCATCAAGACAATCAACAACATCATAAAAATGCTTGTGTTCAATAGAACCATCTTTAGGGTCAACAACGAGCATTTTAGAATAATCACGTTTGTCAGTAGGTGTTTGAGCAATAAGTTCTACAGGCAAATCATAATCGAACTCTGAAACTAACATTAATCCTTTGCCTTTATTTGTTTTGCATCTTCAACATCAGAATCATCAACAATGCTTTTCTTTTTTTCATCGTCTTTCTCTAACTGTTTATTAATCACAACAGTTTGAACAACTTGAACAACGTTACTTGAAATCAGATATAACAAAACTCCTGCAGGAATTGGAATAAACACGAAAGTACCACACAACATAATTGGCATAAACATGTTCATAGACTTCTGCATAGCAGCTTGATTTGGATCCATATCTTGTTTATTACCCATAGTCATCATAGCTTTTTGAGCAGCAACCATGGTTAAACCAAATATTAATATCAATATTAGTACATCAAAGTGTAAACTCGTTTTAACTATTTTTGATGGAAGTGATGCAACTAGTAAATCGCCTTTTCTCGTAAACGTAACCGGTTCAGATTCTTTTGTTTGAATGTTAGTTACAGTTATATCAGCCTTTTGAATTTGATCTAATTGACTGAATTTTAAATCGAGACTATCTAAACTAATTTTAAAATCAATAGGTTGACCTGCAACAAGCTGACCTTGAATTTCTACAGCTTTATTAGGTTTCTCAATCTTAATATTATCTATTTTTTCTTTTTTCAAATAAACGACTGCATTTTTCCCAGTAATAAATTTTGAATAATTTGAAGTACCCATGACACCATTATTAGATATGCCGGCATTAGTTCTCAGAGTAGAATCCAAACTATTTATAAATAAGAATGGAGCTTTACCAGCCATCTGAATAAATTGTGGGCTCATTAAAGAAGAGTATAAAAGAATAAATATAGGCATTTGAATTAATAGAGGGAAACAACCAGCCATAGGATTAAACTTATGGTCTTTATAAAACTCCATCATTTTCTTTTGCATGACCTGAGGGTCATTTTTATATCTATCTTGAATAGCCTTCATTTTAGGTTGTAAAAGTTGCATCGTCCTCATTGAGCGTTGTTGAGAAACACCCAAAGGCCACATCGCAAGTCTTACAATCACAGTCAGGGCAATGATACCCAAACCGTAACTACCTGTAAAATGTGATAATATATTCAATAATTTAATAGTTAATGTAACAAAATCCATACTCTCGTCCCCAATAAAATTGATAAGATCCATTGAATTTGACAATAGTGCAGTCAAACCAACACAAGTTATAAAATAACCTAAACGTGACAGTAAGTCAAATAGATAGGCTTGAAAAAACTGCTTTACAAAAAATTTTTATTTGCTAATATAATTACATAAATAGATATTCCTCAGTAGCTCAATGGTGGAGCAACCGGCTGTTAACCGGTAGGCTGTTGGTTCGAGCCCAACCTGGGGAGTTTTTTAGAAAAAATGAGACTAGCTTCTGCTAGTCTCATTTTATTTATGGGATTCACAGGTTACAGCGGGAACGAGCTGAGGCTTGAGTGCTTTTCTTTGGAAGGAACAAAGTTTCTGAAAAGAAAACACGTAACGCCGTTACACGCGAGTGAGCAAGACAGCGGATTTTCGCAAGTGCGACGGTTCCGAAGGAACCTAGTCACGTCCTGCGATAAAACATTCTTGAATGAAACAAATCTAACAAGATTTGTGGAATGAAATGCTAATGTTTTGAGCGGCGAATAATCCATGACAGCGAAAGTGAGCAGAAGCATCCCAAGGGAAAACCACATTTTGCCTGGGTGCCGTTTAATGCGAGGGAGCAAGACAACCTGGGGAGTTTTTCACAAAAAAAAACCTGATTTTTTTTTGGTTTCTTTTTTTGTTTGTAGGTTTGCTCCATAGGTTAGGGTGAGAACCAAAGTGAGAGAATGGAGAAGTATTTTTTATTTTAACATCGGCTTTTACCGAAAAGACCATGATAAGACAAAATCATTATGATAATTGTTTTTCTAAATAGTTAACAGAACATTATAAAATTAATTAAACTTATAAATTTTATTAAATTATATTTTCTAAATAATATCAGAATTTATAAATGAATTAAACTAATAATCTTTATTAAATTATATTTTCTAACATGACCAACAAGGCATTATTAAATTTACTCAAGTAATAGATTTTATTATTATGAAAAATAAAATTATATTATTATTTCTGATATGTATTATCATATTATGGGCAAATCCAACTAAATCAATGGGAACAACTTGGAATATCGATCACTTTAGTGATGGACCCTTGCCAGAAAATGCCCTTATTAATAGAGGTAGCTTTGCTTTTGGACAAAATGATGTATTGAATTTTACAAACGCACTCCCAATATCAGCGACTTCTAATATTGATACTAATATGCCAAGCACTACTTTGACATTGAATGGGAACAATAATACATTAGCTGACTCGTCATATGAAGGGATTTATTTAACCAACGGTTCAAATTATACAATAGAAGATTTAAAAGTAAGTGGATTTAGTGGTATTAGCCATACAGATGCTTCAAATTATAAGAGTACCGGAGGAGGATTTATATATCAAAATGCCTTCTCCAGCGGGGCATCAGCAATTTTGACCTCATTGTGTATAAAAAATTCAACATTTAGTGGGAACTACGCTTCCACGACTTTAACTACAAGTGAAGCAAGCGGAGGAGTTTTTTATTATGCAATGTACAAAAATACTGTGCCTTCTGTAACAAACACTTTAAACATTAATAATTCAAATTTTTCAAATAATTATGTATCTACAACTACCCTATATGCCAATGGCGGCGTTCTTTATTACAGACCAATAGCTGCTGGAGGTTACAATATGTCGGGGAGTACAGTTAATATAACAGATTCTAACTTTAAAGATAACTATGCAAAATCAAGTGGTAGCAGCACAACTGTGAGCGGGGCAAATGGTGGCGTTATTTATTATCAACCTTATGGAGTTACTGGAAGTTCAGTTCCCAACCATAACTCATTTACTATATCTGGCTCAACCCCTGGCTTAAGCTCTCTCTCAATCTTTGAAGGGAATTATGCTTCTTCATCTTCAAATGCATATGGTGGGGTTGCCTATGTCCAAAATAGTCATGCAAGTGACAATATTTTTGAAATGGTGAATTCTATTTTTAATAATAACTACACATCAGCTACTATTGCGGCGAAAGGCGGAGTTTTATATTACAGAAATTACTATACTGTTTCAAACAACAACTCTTTAGAAGTAAATAATTGTATTTTTAATGGAAATAAGGCAAATGGTGGTTCGACTTTTAGTTCATTAAGTGAAGGTGGAGCAATATATTATGACAACTATCAAGGTTCATCAAACCAATATGTTGTTGCTGGAGAATCTTTTATCGTAAACGGTTCAGAATTTACTAACAACGAATCTAATAGCAATACTCAGGCTCAAGGTGGTGCTATTAGTATTTTATATGATAAAATACCAACTATAGCCAACAATACAACTACAATTTCAAATTCAATATTTGATAGAAATAAAGCTACATCAAGTATGACAAGTGGGACATCACATGGTGGTGCTATTTGTAACAGTGCAGTATATAATACCTCTGGAACTTATAATAACTATTTAACTATTGCAAATTGTGAATTCAATAACAATTCTGCAACAGGCAGAACTGCACAGGGTGGTGCTATTTATAATACCGGAATTGCGACCATCACTAATGGTAATACTTTCACCAGCAACAATGCGGCCAATGGCGGTGCTATTTATAATACTGGCTTATTAACCCTTACCAATGCGAACTCTTTTACTGGGAATTATACGACAAATGGAAATGGTGGAGCTATTTATAATTTTGGATCCTCAGCCGATTCTCTTACTGAAGCCACTTTTAACTATAATTATACAAATACTACAGGAAACGGTGGAGCTATTTACAACAGTGGCAGCAACCTTTCTCTATCTAGTGCTAATTTTAATAACAACGGCAAAAAGGACATAGGTGGAGGAACATCAACAACATATACACAATCTGGGGGAGCAATTTATAATTCTGGGACCATAAAAATCGCAGGAAACAGTTTCACTGGCAATGCGGTAACTACCTCAGGAGGTGCAATTTATAATTCAGGAACGGCAAATATTACAAATACAGATTTTACAAACAATTCAGCAAAAACAAATGGTGGTGCAATTTATAACTCTGGGACACTACATATTCAGACAGATGGAGGAACTTCAACTTTTAGCGGGAACAATGTAAGCGGTAAATCAAACGCAATTTATAATGCCGGAACTATATATTTAGATACAGGGAGCGGTTCATCTATAACTTTTAACGATGCAATAACTTCAAGCATAAAAACCAGAGCTACAAATATTAATTCAGGCTCTTCTTTGAACAGCGGAACAGTTAATTTTAATAATGACATTTCAACTTCAACTCTTAATATCGCTAATGGAACTACAAATGTTGGTAAAAACAGTATTTCTAATACAAATGTAGATAATATTGCGGTAAATATTACAGGAGGAACTCAAAATTTTACTAACACTACATTCAAAAATAATTCAAGAATATGTGTTAATGATATAACACCAACCGCAGCGGAATCCACAAATTTTATAAATTCAACATTTAATGGCTATTCCTATACTGGTTCAGGGGCAGCAATTTACAACGCATCAGGGAAAGTAAATATCAGTCCTACAAATTTCAGTGGATTTACATCTAGTGGCAATGGTGGAGCGATTTACAATGCAGGGACAACAGTATTCAGTGGTGGAACTTATGATAATAATACCGCAACAAATGGTGGAGCTGTTTATAATGAAGGAATAGCAACCTTCACAAATACAAGTTTTACCGGGAATCATGCAACAGCAAACGGAGGTGCGATTTACAATCTTGGTACGTTGTATCTAAAAGCCGATGGAGGTCAAATAGTGTTATCAGGTAATACCGCTGGAAGCATTAGTAATGGCCTTTACAATCACGGAACGGTGTATTTAAATGCAGGAAACGGCGGCACAATTGTGTTCAACGACACGGTAGATTCTTCTGATATAACTACAAGCACAATAAATATCAACTCACCTTTAGGTTCTTCTACATTAAATACTGGGACGGTTTATTTTAATAACAATATAACCAATTCGACAATTAACCTATATAACGGAGCAATAGTTATAGGAAATGAATCCTACATTAGTAGCAACAACCTTGGTATTTATGATGGAATAATAGATACTCAAAATAATCATATCGGGACCATGGGATTAAACAACGCAACATTTGTAGGTATTTCAGATTGGCTAATAGACGTTGATTTGGCGAATAAAACCGGAGATACAATTACGACTACAGGAACAACTTCAGGAATATTAAATATTAGTAGCATAAAATTATTGAGTGAGGCAAATGCCATCAATACAATTGTTCCTATTGCAGATGCCAATACAAAAAATCATATTTCAACTAGCGTTTCCTCAGTAAACGGTGCTTTATTCAAGTATGGAGTTTCATATGATAGCTCAGTTGGAGCATTAAATTTTATAAAAACTGGCATTTCTCCCTATGCTACAGCCGGTAGTGTCGCTCAAACTTCAACTTTCTTGTTACAAATTGCAATGGATCAACAATTATTTGGAAACGTTGATTCCTTTATGTCTTTTCCTTTAGCAAAAAGAGAGTCAACTATTTGCTGTGCTTTATCAAATGACCCCCCAAACGGATATACAGGTAAATCCTGTCCTATGTCAGGGAATGGAACTTTCTCCCCAATTTATTCATGTGATTTAAATAAGGGTATTTGGATGAAAAATTTTGTTAGTTTTGAAAATATCCCTTTGCATAATGGCCCTGATGTTTCTACAATTCAATATGGAACATTAGTAGGTGGAGATAACCCATTCAAGTATTTAGGACATGGAATAGTTGGAAATACAAGTGCTTATGTCGGTTACTTGGGCTCAAACCAAAATTATGACGGAGTAGGAATCTCCCAAAATGGAGTTTTAGTTGGTTTAGCAGAAAATATGGTCCGAGGAAATAATTTTTTAACAGTTATGAGTAGCGTTGGGGACAGTTTAGCAAATGCGACTACCCCTTATGGTCAAGAGAATTTTTCAGCATTATTTGCGGGAGCAGCAGCAAAATGTGGACATAACTTTGAATTTAAAAATGGAGAATATATTTTCCAACCAAACTTAATGTTGGCATACACATTTACAAATACATTTAACTACAAAGCTGTATCAGGGATTAATATGACTTCAAAGCCTTTAAATGCAACACAAGTAGCACCTGGGTTGAAGTTTATTAAAAACATGAAGGAAGGAAACGAACAAATATATTTGGTAACAAATATGGTTTTTAACGAAATAGACAAAACAAATTTCACAGCGAACGAGTTCCCAATGCCGCAACTTTCTATTAATCCATATGTTGAATACGGATTCGGCTACCAACGGGTAATAAAAGAAAGATTTAGTGGATTCTTCCAAGCATTGTTCAGAGGAGGAGGCAGAAATGGTGTTGCCTTCCAATTTGGCCTCAGATGGGCTATTTAAAAAATATAGTTCAAATATTACAATGATTGCTGTAAAATTAAAAAGTTAATTATATAAACTACTAATAGGACTAATTATGAATAAGGTTGCAATAGTAAATTTAAGTTTTTGGATTATGAAAATTTGTGCAACAACTCTTGGAGAAACAGGAGGAGACCTTATATCAATGACCCTAAAAATAGGATATGAACACAGTTCTATCATATTGATTAGTTTATTCTTTGTTTCTTTATTTATTCAGTTAAAATCAAAAAAATATAATCCTTTATTATATTGGACAGTAATTCTAACAACAAGCACAGCAGGAACAACAATATCTGATTTTATGGACAGAACTTTACATCTCGGATATGAAAAAGGCTCATTAATTTTAATATCATGTCTAATTGCAGTTTTAACAACTTGGTATATTAGCGAAAAAACTCTCTCAGTAAGCAATATTCAAACCCACAAATCGGAACTTTTCTATTGGTTTGCAATATTATTTTCAAACACCTTAGGCACCGCATTTGGTGATTTTTTATCAGACAACCTAGGCTTAGGATTTGTTGGAGGAGCACTCTTAGTTGGAGGGTTAATCACACTAGTCATTTTATTATGGAAATTTACTAAGATTAATTCAGTAATTTTATTCTGGATTGCCTTCGTTTTGACACGACCTTTTGGAGCAACATTTGGAGACTTATTAACAAAACCAATTGCTAAGGGCGGACTTAATTTTGGGACAATAGGCTCTTCAATAATCCTAGCATCTATACTTGGAACATTTATGATCTATTCATATAATAAAGAAAAACGTTTATCACAATAAGATTAACTTTTGCACATTTAAGACTCAAATCGATATTTTAGTTAACTTAAAAACAAATATTAGATAAACTTGTAACAAAAAACTAATGTTAAAATTGGAGCCAAGTTTGATAATTTACTAATATATTCTAGAACCTGCTTTTTAACTTTATCATTTGATGATTTATCTTCTCCTCTATGAAAAATAGATTTAAAGAAAGTCAACAAATTAAAATTATCAAATAACATAAAAAAGTTAGTACTCATAAATGCTCCTACATATACAAAGTAATTTTAAATTTTCATATTTCAATCTTTTCAGTAACATTTACAAATCTCAATTATTCTAGTGCTACAATATCGTTGTAGATGGGGCAATTAACATTAATATTGGGGAAAGATGTGATAATTGTGCAATATAATAATCAACCTGTTTTTTTATTGTTGTGTCAGGTTCTACTACTTTATCCTTTTTATAAGCTTCGTGCTCTAAATAAGACTTTATAAAGTCTAAAGTATCAAAATTTTTGTCATATATATAAAAATTCATTTGCATACAGGCTTATACATTGATAAAGTCATATTTCTTATTAAAATTTCAAATAATACAAATTTATTTACAAAAATACAAAAAACAAAAAATGATCATACAAATAAATGTATGATCTTCAAATTATTTATAAATCTCTAACGCTTTAATAATACTCACAGCTTGTTGGTTAACAACTCTATAACAAATTTGCGCCCCATTTCTGTAACCTTCAATAATTCCAGCACTTTTTAAAATAGCCAAATGCTGTGAGACATTAGGCTGGGCTATACCGAGATATTCAGCAATAAGGTTGACATTACATTCTCTCGTATCAATGAGCCCGACAACGATTTTAAACCTTGTCTCACAAGCAAGTGCTTTTAAAACATTTATTATTTTACCTATTTTAGTTTTCATAATTAAACATCATAAATATCTATCTATAATTTCTGACAATTGACTATTAGAATGAACACCTATTAGTTTTTCAACTACTTCACCATTTTTAAATACCAAAAGAGATGGAACACTTGAAACTCCAAACTCAGCTGATTTAATTCTTGCATAATCAACATTCAACTTTACTACTTTAACTTTCCCAAAATAATCTTGTGCAACCTTATCCATAATTGGTAACTGCTTACGGCAAGGACCACACCAGTCGGCATAAAAATCTACCAATACAGGCTGAGCACTTTCTTTTACTTCTGAATCGAAATTCAAATCATTTAATTCCACTGCATTCATTTTTGCCTCCGTTATATTAGCTATTCACTATATTATAATATTCTAATATTAATATATTAGAATATGTTTAGGGAAAAGTCAATACCTTTGCGTTACAAAAGTATAATAATTTTAATTACTGGATTTTAAAGTCCTTTATGATAGATTAACTTCAAAACAATTAAAAAAAACAATATTTAATCAACAGCACGGTCAATTTTTATATATGGCTTAACACCGAAAAATAAAAGCAAAATACCTACAATCATATTGAGTACAACTATTATATGCACATTGATGAACACTTTTGTAAAACAACCAAGAATAGAAACAAACGAAAGAAAAGCTAAAGTAGAGATTATGGAGCCAAGTCCAAATAATAATATTTCATTAAACTTCATATCCTCACTAGTCGTTTTAGAAGCAAAAACGCCGGTCCAAAAAATTATAGTAAGCGGGTTTGAAACAGTTAATAAAATTGCACTTATAAATGGATTCGTAGTCATAACAGGAATGGCTGATGTACTTGGGGTTGAAATACTTATCAAAGAAGTTACGCAAATATACAAACCAAATATAATTAATACCAATGAGCCAAAGTATTTTAAGATTTTCTCTAAACTAGAGTTCTTCTCAATAAGTTTACCAATTCCTAATATAGCAAGAATAATATACAACGCATCAACCAAAGTGACCCCCAAAGTCCCTATTAATGAGGAAGTCAAACCAGTAGTAATTGATAATTGAAATATAAAAAAACAAACTGGACCTACAGCTATTTGAAGCATTATGCCAAACTTAAATCCATCAATCAGCTCTGTTTTCATATACATAACTCCTTACTTATCAATATTAGTATAAAAAAAATTTAACTTGAGACTAAGTATTAGATTTTTTAGTAAAGTGCTTAATTCCAGAAACAATAGCATCTGCGCCATTTTGAATAGATAAGAAAATATTATCTTTAATTTTCGCGCAATGGTCAATAAGCCTTATAGAGGCATCCTTCAAACATATAAATTTAGCACCTTTTTCCGATAAATTCGCCATAGGTATATCATTGTCTTCATTACCAGCCATTAAAATATCTTTGTATAAAACACCTTTTTGATTCTTTAAAAATTCAATACCATCAGATTTATCACCTGCGCACAAGAATAATGCCGTCATTTCACCATTTGGATGTCTACGTAAATTATTTGATTGCAACAAAATTTCTGGTCGATCTGAACAAGCATCCATAATTTTTTTAGAATACAAATTATCTCTAAATTTAACATTTATATTTTTTTCTGAAAGCGTTCCAACAATCTCGTCTTTCAATTCATCATTATCAACATCGTGAGCTATAAAATATTCGCTCATATTAGGTGATGGATTCCATTCATAATAAGATATCTTAGAATTATAAAAATCAGGATCAGATGCTTTTACTTCTTGTAAATTAGGTATAGACTCTAATTCTTCATCAGAATATTTATATTTATCACTATGAGCAATTTCATGCATTGTTTGAGTAACCACATCCCGGTTATAGTGTGATTTAGCCTGTATCATATTTTGATAAGATAAACTTTCAACCATTTGACCATCAATATTGTCATATAAATATTGACCATTATTAGTAATTAAATGTTTAGGATTCGGGAGCACAACGCCTTTATCCAAAAGTTCTTTTTGCAACTTAACAACTTCTTTTTTTGTTCTTCCTGTTGCATAAACAATATCCGCAGAACAGTTTTTTGCTTTAGCAAAAATTTGATTTAGTTGTTTGGGAGTTGCCGTAGCTAATGTTCCGTCCAAATCAAAAACGAACATAGCAGGACTTTCACTACCATCCAATCCTTTAAACTTAATTTGAGGAGAAACAGAAGCACTTATCTTTAAATTAGATTTTCTATATTGAGGGTACACATTAGTATACTTTGTACTAGTAATCATACTAAGACAAAATATCAAACAAAAAAAAATTTTACCCAAAACAAACAATTATTAACTTATGTAACAAAAGCCAAAAAGATCCTAAAGATAAATAAAAGCATGGACGTTAGAAAAATATGTAGACAAGGGGAGGTTCAGAATGTACGAGGAGTTAAAAAAAGATAATATTATAATCGAGTTAGAAACATTACTACATAACGTAGAAAATATTGATGAAACAATCACTTCTTACGCCGAATTTATGAAGGAGAGAATACTAGGCGTATCCTGTAATAATTAGGGTTTACGTTTCTAAAACTACATCATTTACACCACTAGTAATACTTAAAAATAATGTTATAATGAATATATGAAGAGTAGATACATAAGTATACTGTTAATTATATGTATATCTGCATCCTCTGGTATGTTATTTTCAGCATGCGCAGGTCATAAGTCGGGTCATGACCTAATTCATCACACATCTAAATGTCAACAATTAATGGACCAATACAACAGTGGTGGAAATTCTGGGGTTATCGACTTAAGCGATGGGAAAAAGTTAAATTATGATGGTTCAGTTGGACCTGGAGACCCTAATTTTGGTGCAAGATCTATGTCAAATCCATAAACCTAAATTTGGCGTATTTGTTGTAAAATGTAAGCATGAGCGATAGACATCTAGTATCAAGATTAGTAACGTTGGTACTTACAAGCCAAATGTCAGTCAGGCAAGCACTGCAAAACTTTCCCAAAGACACAAATGACAAAAGTATCATAACGGCATACCACGCACTAATACACTTCGAAGCAGATGAAGACATTAGAAAACGTGATCTTCTGTATAAGGAAGAGCAGGATGAATATCTTGCACTTATTGCAGACACGCTCTCTAAGAATAGGAGTTTGCCTAAAAATATAGTTGGGAATTATCAAGAATATTATTCTAATTCTGCACTACCCCGAGAAAAGACTCTAAAAAATCTCATAAAAAGTCTTTGCAGATTTTTGAATATTTAAGATTTTTTAAATATCATCAATTTCCGTTCATAAACTTCATCTAAAGGCAATGTATAATCAATACAGTCTACATATTTTAATGACAATTTATCTAAGAGACTTTGTGCGTCGGACAATTCATCTTCGGACTTTTTTGATTTATATGCAACAAAATAACCACCTTTAACCAATAATGGAACAGCATACTTAAGAAGGACTTCAAGAGAAGCAACTGCACGAGAAGTTATTATATCAAATTTATTATATTTTATATTCTCAGCTCTCCCACAAAGCGGGATCACATTATCAAGCCCTAACTCATTTTTAATATTTTCAATAGCGTTAATTTTTTTCTTTATACTATCAAGTGCAGTAACTTTTATATTTGGATATTCAATTGCAATAGGAATTGCGGGAAATCCGCCACCAGTTCCGATATCTAATAATGCGCCACTATCAATCTTATAACTATCAAAAAATAACTTTATAGCAAGAGAATCATATATATGTTTTTCATACAAAAATTTTTCTTCATTTTTTGATATCAAATTCAAAATTGCATTTTGCTTGAGAAAAGCTATTTTAAACTTTTCAAAATCATCAACTATTACAAACTCACTCATACATTTTTACCAATTCTGTATAACGTTCAATACCTACTCTGCATTTTGCGTCATCTAAACGCGCAAAAATTTTCTTTTTATTATCTTCACTAAATTTCTCATTAACAAGTTTAAGAACTTCAAAATACTCTCTAATACCATATTCAACATTATCATTATTACAATAATAATCTCCCAAATGCAAACTTGAATTTGCTATCGCAAACAAATCTTTGGATTTGATTGCCGATCTCTGAGCCTTAATCATATATTCAAGAGCCATAGAAGCATCCGTATTTACCAATAACTTAGAAATATTTGATGCTGCGTAATACATACCATAATCATTTTTATTTGATTCATCAGACATGTATGCCGACTTAAACATTTCAAGGGCTTTTTCAATTTTATTAAAATCCAGATATAAATCACCTAAATTAGAATACGAAAGAGACTTATACTTATCGTCATCTAAAGAAACTGATATACACTTTTCATAATACCTAATTGCAATATCTGTTTCGCCCTTCTCATCAGACAAAATTGAGAACTTAAAATATAACTCTGACAAATTATCACAACCCGCCTCACGTTCTGAAAGAGAAATTGCTTTACTATACAGTTCATAAGCTTTATCTTTTGCGGCAAGAGAAATATAAATATTACCAAGAGTTGTATAAGAAGCGATTGTAACTTTGTAATTAGTAGACTCCGAAATAATTTCATATAAAAGATTTATAGCCTCATTAGTTTTATAAGACTGATAATAAACCTTGGCTATTTTAAGTTTTACAAATTCTACTTTTTCAGAATTCAATGCTTCTTTATATCTTGTTAAAAGTAGTTCAAAATAATGAAGTGAATATTTCCAATTAGCAAGAATATCATATAAATTTGCTAACTCCTCATAGATTTCACAGAGCAAACTCGGGTTTTCGAATTCATCCTGACGTTCCAATAGACTTAAATAAATTTTAACAGCATCTGAATACTTATAAGCTAGTTTAAAGTCCTTGGCCTTTGATAATAATTCTTCAATAGAAAAATTTGATTCTAAAATATCACCCTGATCAGGATTATCAGTAGTTTCTATTTTCTCATCACGAGTAGAAAAAACAGAATCATTGTGAAAGGAAAGTTCTGTTCTCATTGTATTTCTTGAAATTAATACAGCTCTCTCACTAGGTTTCAAAGCTAACTGCTCACCATAAAAAGCAAAAAGAGCTTTATGATACTTAATAATATCATCTTCATCAAATTCTTCAGAAATACCTTTTGCAAAATAATTATTAATTATTATTTCATCACCTACTAATTTAACAAATTTATTTAATCGTAAATAATCAATAGCATATTTATCATAAGACTCAATACAATCAAGCATTTTAGAATTTGCAGGATGCCTGATAAGTGACAATAAAAGAAGATTCCTTCTAACTTCAAGAGGCAGCATGCTGATAAATGCCTTAGCCAAAAATTTATCAAAAGACATCGCCGAATTTGTATATGCAACTAAATAATCACTAACACTAAGATCTTTTTGCTTAAGAATTTTTATTGATATGTCAGTATAAAAATAATACCCTCGGGTAATTTTATACAATTCATCAATAATTCTTGATGTTGCCTTTAAATTATTCGATTTAAGATATTTTTCAAAAATCGCCCTATTAAATGCTTTTAAAATAACCTTTGAATATAAAATGTTTTCAGGGAGTAATGTTGTATCAAAAGTTTTTGCAGTAATTATAATTTTCAGATTAATATTTTTTGAAATAAGTGCAAGAAAATCAATTATTTCTATTGAATTTTCTTGAGATATCTGATCAAAATCATATAACGTTATAACTATATTAGAGGACGTCTCAGAAAAAAAAGAATTTATTTTTTCTTGAAAAGAATAAGCAACCGTATGAGCCCTAAGTTCATTATCCGGAGCAATCAAAATTAATTGAGCCCAAATATTTAACAAAATATCATCTAATTTTGTAGAATTAGAACAATTGAATTTTAGAGAATAAACACCCCTATCTATGTAACTTAATAAGTGATTTGTTATCTGAGTTTTTCCAGTACCAAAAAACCCTGTAACTAAAAGAATACTCTCCTGATGTTGAAAGAAACCATAAACTTTACGCAACAGTGCGCCATTATTTTCTAACACAAATTCATTCATGTCAGGTGACTTCAATGTAGTAAATTCATTAGGATTTGATGCTATAGATAAAAAATTACGTCCCATACTCAAACTATCTTAAAAGATTTTGTTACTTTTTGCAAATTATAATATCTAAGTTTGCAATATAGATGTTTTGATAGTAAAATAAAGACAAAGTGGGAGACTGGGTTAAGAGGGTTTTTAACAAAAGTTGGAGAGGTAAAATGGAATTTTTTAGAAAACACCAAAGAATAATTATTTTAATAATTGCGATTACTTTTATAGCATGGACTTTTGGATTAATGTTGCTCCCTTTACTGGTAAAATAGTATGAAACTAAAAAACTGCACCAAAGCATTAATATTAATATTACTGTTATCAATAGGGTTACAGGGAGTTTGTTATGCACATCCTCACAGCACATATGTAAACAAAATCAGATTGTTACAACACAAACAAGCACAGGCCCATGCTAAAGTTCGAAAACTTAAAATTCTTGAAAATATAGAAACAAACAAATTATATAGAAACCAGAAAAAATTAGAAACTAATCAAAGCTCATTAAACTCTTCAAAGTTTGCTTATACACAAAAGCAACAAGAACTTGTTTTTATGGAACAAAAATTAAAAAGAACTCAAAGAGAATTTATAGCTCTAGATAACAGTTTAAGAAGTAGAATCAGGCAAATTTTTAAAAATCAAAGAACAGGTTTTTTTGAACTTCTTTTAACATCAACTGATATCAATACATTTATTGATAGAGTGCATTTTGAAGGAATCGTTGTAAAAGAAGACTATAAGAGATTACAATTAGCCAGAGCGAAAGCGGCTCAAATACTTGCCTTAAAACAACAAATAGAAATTCAAAAAAGAAGTATAGCAGATACCATTGATGATATAAATTCACAACAAGTGTCAATTCAAAGTGATATTCAAGAAAATCAAGGTATGATTAACAAATTAAAAACCAACAGAGCATATTATGAACGTTCTGAAATGGAATTAGCCAGACAATCAGCAAGTATTCAGTCAATGTTAGCTAATTTGAGACCCGTTAAAGGGGCACACGCAATTAGAGTTACTGCAGGATTTGCAAGGCCAATAGGTGGACCTATAACTTCACCGTTTGGATACAGAACTCATCCAATATTTAAAACCAGAATATTCCATTCAGGAATTGATATTGGTGGGCCATCAGGAGGATCAATCAGAGCAGCTAATAATGGACGTGTAATCTTTGCAGGTTGGTATGGAGGTTATGGGCAAGTTGTTATACTAGACCATGGGATTGTAAGAGGACAGCCAATCACAACATTATATGCTCACATGAGTTCAATTTCTGTAAGTAGAGGACAATCCATATCTAAGGGCGAGACAGTCGGTCATGAAGGCTCTACTGGATATAGCACAGGTCCTCACTGCCACTTTGAAGTTCGTGTAAACGGACAACCAAGAAATCCACTTAATTATATATAGGTATTTATGGGCAAAAATTTTATAAAAAAATTACTAAATATTTTATTAATCTGTTTCATATTAATTGGAACACCAGCATTTGCATTGAGTAATTCTGAATCAGATTTTAATGGCTCAAACTTCTTTATGTCTCCATTTCCATCTGTCAACCAAACGGATTTAACAAGAAGAGAGCCTACCTCAAAAGAATCAGGATGGATAGACACCACAAAAAAAACTAATACAAACAATACAATACCGCCACTAAAACTTATAAAACTAAAAGTTAAAGCCTTCAACTATTCAAGATTGGATAGAAAAAAACAAAAAGAACTAAAAAAACACCCTCCAAAAGAAATAGTAACAGAAGAAGTTGAAGAAACAGAAGAAGATGTTTGTGGAAATGAAGATTCCGTAAAAGCTGCTGATAAAAGAAAAAAAGAAACAGAAGACAGTGCAACACAACAACTAGTGGTAGACTGCCAAAACATGAATTATGATCCGGCAACTGGTATACTTACAGCAATTGGAAATGTCGTTGTAACTTTCCCCGAACAACAAACTATTTTGAAGGCTGACAATCTTGTCTATTCTAAAAATGAAAATAATGTTAAAGCAACGGGAAATGTTCATATTATAAGAGATGGTCAAGAAACTTTAGGAGAATCCATTGACGTTGACCTAAACAGAGAAAACTTTTTCATATCAAAGCCCCTAACTAGAACTCCTACAATAAGAGTTAATGCGGAGAAAGGTTTTTACAAAAAAGATTTAATAACACAAGATAAAGGCACACTTGATGTAACAGGCCATTACAATTTAAATTTAAAATCTGGGGGTGGTGCTCTTTTAGACCCAAATATGATGAGACTACCCGAAGAAGAACGAAATTATGCCACTGATGGTAAATCTAAAATATTTAATGTTCAGGCAAAATCAATAGTTATAGACTCAAAAGAAAATCTTGATGTGATTGAAATAAAGGAAGGTTTAATAACTACAACAACAGGCAAAAAAGTCATAAAATTTGCACATATGAAACTATACACAAATAAAGGAAGAGACTTTGTTGAAGGTAACTATCCTGAAATAGGATCAAGAAAATACTTAGGTATGTTCATTGGCCCTGGAGTAGTATTTGAACTTCCGAAAGGTTCTTTACTCAAAGTAATGCCTACATTAAACTACAAAAGCAAAATAGGAGTTGGTGGAGTGGCACGTTTTTGGAGTGGTACAAACCAAACTCAATTTGGATATGGTTCTTCCTATAGTAAATTTGTATTAAAAGGGGAACAACAATTAGATGATAATTTATCTTTGATATACGGGTCTTATGATTATTTAGACAACTGGTTTTTAGGTAGACAAGCTCCTAAATACGGTGCTGATATAATTTATAAGAAAGCCTACACAAAAAAAGATTTTCTAATGAAAGGTTTAAGCACTCAATTTGAACAAAGAGTAAGTGCAGGTTATTTTGCAGAACCTCATCAAGATAATTATTATAACCAACTAGTCTCTGATACTAATATGGGAACAACAAGATTTCGTCATATGGCACAAATAAACCAAGAGCTATATAGATACGAAAATGAAGAAAAAATGTTATATAGCACTTTAAACTTCAGTTTACAATCATCCATAGCATTATATGGGACAGGAGACTCACAAGCGATAGGAAGAGTAGGGCCATGGTGGCATGTTCAATACAGGCACTGGATGCAAGATATAGGATATTTTCAATCTGCATATAGCGATGGTTCACCTATTCCTGTATATGATACATATAGATATGGACGATCAAATGTATATTTGAGAGAGTACATGAAAGTTCATAGATATTTGACTCTAGCTTGGTTCGGATCTGTTGCTATGTCAAACGATAGTCCGACCAGTAAAACATTCCAAGAATGTTCATTTTTTGCGAGTGTAGGCCCAGATGATGTTAAATTAAACGTTGGATATGACTTCATAAGACAAAATGCTTTTATTAACTTTATGTTGGCTCTCGATCCTAAAGGAACCACAGTTAATTATGATAAAATGGTTATAAAAAACCCTGACAACTTTAATAAATTAAAATCACATAACGATGCTATCTATGAAGCTGCTCATGAGTTTCAAGAAGAGAAACCAGCGAAAAATGGGGCAAATACAAATGGAGCATTAACAAAAGCAGTTGTTGAAGATATTGAGGAAGATAGAAATGATATCTAAATCTGAAAAGAATATAATAAAAAAAATAATCCAATTCGGTAAACTTATGGGAGATAAAAATTACACTCCAGGCTATTCTGGTAATATTTCAGCAAGAGTTAGGGATAAAATTATCATAACAACATCAGGATCAGCAAATGGCTACTTAAAAGAAGAAGATTTAACCCTAATGGATTTTAACGGTAATTCTTTATGTAAGGAGAGAAGGCCGTCCAGTGAGAAAAAATTACATATTGAATTTTATAAACAAAGAGAAGACATTAATTATATTATACATGCGCACTCCACATTTTTAAGCAGTTTTGCCTCTGCAGGAAAAGATTTAACTCTTCCAATTATGGCTGAAAACGTTTTTTATTTTGGAGGGATCCCACTTGCAGAATATGGGCTACAATCAAGTAATGAACTTGTCGAAAATACTGCTAAATATTTTACAACACATGATGCAGTTTTAATGGCAAACCATGGGTTTATAGTTGGTAGCCACTCACTAGAAGACGCGTATTTGAAACTTGAACTAGCAGAACAATATGCACAGGTTATTTTAAATACATATATTCTTGGCGGGCCTAAAGTTCTTACACAAGAACAATCAAATGCAATACTAGCACTAAGAAAATAATTATTTGAATGCCATTTAAATTAGCCCCTAAATTTACCTCTAGTATGGTAAATTTTCAATAAATTTTGGGATTCCAACATTGTTCATAGGCACTTCACGCGTCCGATATTGCTTCTCCGATTCTGATATCCACATAAAGGTTCGAACAGAAGATGGAGCCTCAATAGGGCCAGTAATAACGGCCTTAAATTCTTTTGTACTACGCTGAGGAAGTGGAGGTATATTTTCAATCCCACTTACAGCACTTGTTGATGTCTCATCAGATTCCCCAGTTAATGCAGTTTTAAATTTATCCATAGTAAATGTTCCAAAAGACCCAAGAGAAGAGACAAATGTATTTGACAAACGACCAAGAATATTTAAATTAGCTAGGCCAGAAGTCAAACCGTAATATCCAGTGACATAAGTGCTCATATTAGGACCTTGCGTTTGAATAGATTTAATAGTAACCATATCCTTATTAACAATCACTACACCTGCCATATAATGGAATAATCCAGTATCTCGAGAAGTAATAGCTCTTGAAATAACAGAGAGTGAAGTTTTTAACATACTATCTGAAACTATGTTTTGAGCATACAATAAGTGTTCTACTTTTCCCAAAACACTCATTTGACCATCTCTTATTATAAATTTAATATTAGCTTTCTTTAAATATTTTGAACTTAGAGAACTAGCAACTCCCATATCAAAATCCATCTTTCCTGATATATTTTCTTTCAGTGATGTCAACGACTTCATCACAGGTCTTGCGCTAACTGACCTTCCTTGTATGGTCCCAACATACCTATCATCTGGTATATTCAACTTCATATTCCCTACGACTTTACCGTTATATAGATTTGCTGAAATATCAGATATACTCATAATATTATTTATAATATTAAATGATGAATTTAAATCTGTCAGATGAAGGGTCCCATTTGGGGACTGTACCAAAACATTTTCAGAAAACATTGAACCATCCTCAACAGTCGGTTTAAGAGGACTACGCTTTGCTAATAGCAAGAACCAAGACAAATTATCTAAATCTAATTGTTTTGATTTCAAGTTAATTGATTTAACTCTTATCCCATGGTCGAATTTAGTGTCAGCAGAACCTACACAACTTATAACACTATCAAAAATCTTTATTAGACCACAGTCAAAATTAATCTTTTTCTTCGTCAAAGCCAAAGATATATTTCTCATAAATAAACATCCATATTTATCAGCTAAAATAGGTACTTTCAAATTTCCAATAACTTCAGGAGAATGATAAGAACCATTTATAACCAAATTACCAGTAACCTTTGCATTATAATGATAGAAATTAACAGGCAACGGTTTTAAGATATTAACTTTCACATTTTTCAAAATAGGATTAAATAAATTTTCAACAGAACCATTTATCACACAGTATTTTGAAGTTCCAGACAAGTTATTATTAAAACTATTTGTAAATATCCCTTTAAAGGAATTCACACTCAAATCATTAATTTTCAATGTTGTGTTTAATAATTTCGAATTAAGATTGACAATTACAGGATATGAAAATGATAGTTTAGCATTAGAATTACGTTGAAGTAATTGGCAATTTAATTCTCTATCAGTTTTATTCCCAGTAAAATTAACAATTACAGGATATGAATTGTTCAACTCAGGAATTTTAAAAAGGTCATTTGGATTTAGTGAGCCTTTCCCTTTAATTGAGAAAAGTAAATTTTCTGTTTTATATTCAGAAATAGTTCCTGATAAATCTATCTGTGTTTTGCCAGATAACACTTTAAAAGGCGAAACAATAATATTTGAATTATCAAATGAAGCATTCATCAATGGGAATATAATTGGTTTAGAATTTCTTGATTGAACAAATAAATTTGATATTGATGCTGTGCCTATATTTTTATTTAAGGATTTAAATAAAACACGATGAGCCCTGAATGAACCTAATTTACATCTGCCAGAAAAATTAACTAATTCTGATTCAATTTTAGGATTAATATTTTTGTAAGAGCCAGAAATATTAGCGACAACAGAAAAGATACCATCATCAATATCAATATTTTTAATTCTATAATTTTTCAATCTAAATTTATCAATTATCAAATTCAGATTGATTTTATTAGAAATAATATTCCCCGTCACAATAACAGGAGCAGAGTTTAAAAAAGCCTTAGTAGATTTTATCAAAATTTTATTATCTGAAAAATCTATATCAGAATTCAAGCGCGTTACATTTATACTATCTGTATAAATATTAGCATCCGATATTTTAAAAAAACCATCTGATTTTATATGCTTTAAAGTACCTTTTAGAGAAAAATTAGCATACAATGTCCCATTAATATCCTTAATTTTATCCAAATTAGATATATCTGAAAATAGTCTGGATAAAGATAAAATATTTTTTAAATCAATTTTGTTAGATTTAACAGAAATGTTGAATGATGGATTTTCCGAATTATTAATAAATCCATTTAAGACTATTCTACTATTTTTATCTGCATATAAAGTAGATGAAACTGATGTCTTATTTCCAAGCATCACAAAATTAGCATTACTATATGGGAGTTGATATCCATTCAGCATAAACGTAGTTTTATCAAGGCTTAAGAATCCATCAGTCTTTAGGCCATTCTTTGTTTTTTTAATTTTTAAATCAGCAACAAGACTTGCCTTAACATTCTTATTTTTAATTTGAGATAAAAAATCAAGAATATCAATTTTACTATTAGATTGGATAAAGTTTAAATTATTTAAAGCTACTGCAACATCATAATCACAATGTTTAATACCACCAATAGACAATATACCTTTTGAAACTAATTTAATTTTTTTATTAGGTACAAAATCAGATATAGCAAAATCAGAACCTATAAAATTATATTTTTGTTTATTATTGTCATTTACTAGAATATTGTATTTTTTTATCTTAATTTTTGAGATTGCGTTTATCTCCTTACATGGCTTAACATAATTTGATAAAATCAATTTTCCCTTTTTATCTGTCAGAAGCGTAAGATCTGCATTATCAATTCTTAAACTATTAAGTTTAACCTTGTGTCTTATGAGTGGCAAAATATCAATTTGGATTTTAACACCGGATAATTCCGCAAACTTTTCATTACTGCCATAAAAAAGTTTTACACTAGGAGACTTCACGACAATTGAAGGGCCTATTTGAAATATCAATTTGTCAGTATGCAATGATACACCATACTGAGATTTAACCTGATTTTCTAAAATAGGAATAAATTTATCAGCGTTAAAAGGGAGAAAACAAAGCACAAACAGTGTACTAAAAATGACTCCAAATATAAATAAAACTTTTTTCATATACAAAACCTTAAATAATTAAATAATAAGCTACTCTCATTCCATTCTATAATCAAAATAGCAATATTCAAGAACCTTTACAATTGAAACATTTATAGCAACTGCCATTTTCTCTTTAGCTGAATCAAAGTTCCATCATTAATCATATTATTAATATCCAAATTTATCAAATTCAACAACCCTTTTGATGCTTGATCTTTACGAACACCTATGCCATAAAATTCTTTAGAATAACGTTTAGGAAGGAGTTTTACAGTCGAATCAGACATCGAATAACCCCTCAAAATAGTATCATCAGACAAAATAGCAAGAACCCTACCAGCCTTTAGAGCAGAATATGCATCTTTATAAGTTCTATATCCCAAAACGTACGCAGATGGCATAAGAAGCCTAATGTTTTTTTCAGCAGTAGAACCAAATAACACCCCAACATTTTTGTTAAATAAATCAGAAAGTCCATAAATATGACTCCCATTATTTATTAATAAAGCCTGACCTGCAAGAAAATAAGGCTTAGAAAAATCAATTATTCGGACTCTATCACTCGTAATTGTCATTGTTGCAATAACAATATCTGCCTTTTCTAAATTTAATTTATAAAGTCTGTTTTCAGTATTAACAGGTATAAATTTAACTTTATTTTCATCATGCAATATATCTTTTGCAATATACTTCGCAATATCAATATCAAATCCAACATTTTTACCATTTTCAATATAACCAAACGGCTTTGTGTCTGTCTTGACACCAACAATAAGGTATCCCCTTTTAATTATCGATTGAATTAAATCAGGATCAACAGAGTTTGCTTTATCTAATTTGTAATCAACAAGATAAAATAAAACTAAAACTGTAGATATAATTATTAACCAAAGTTTATTCATATACTTTATTATGAAATGAATATTTGATTTTGTAAATACATGATAAAATAGTGCTATAATTAAACCGTTATAAAAAGATAGAGGGCAATATATGGAAGCAATTAAATATTTCGAACAAGGGTACTCATGCTCTGAAAGTATAATAAAAGAAGCAGTAGATTTAGGATTATGTGATGCATCCTTACTACCAGTAGCAACATCATTCTCTGGAGGGATGGGGTCAGGATGTTTATGCGGGACAATTGCAGGAGCGCAAATGGTAATTGGTTATATATATGGGAAAAATAATTCAAAAGGTAATGAGGCTATAGCAAGACAACTTGCAAAAGAATTCATTGATAAGTTTAAATCTCAATATAAAGCAACATGCTGCAGAGTTCTAACACATGGGCTTGATATGCACTCGCCAGAAAGAAAAAATAACTGCAAAAATTTGGTAGAATTTTCTTCTAAGTTACTTAAAGAAATTCCAAGAATAAGAGAAGTAAACAGGAACATTTAATGATTTATAAAAAAAGAATATTATTTCTGGGGATCCCAGACATGGCTCTTGTATGCCTTGAAGCATGCATAAAAGAAGGTGTAAATATTGTTGGAGTAATGGGACCAAAACCAACTCACAACATGTATGAATATTTTAAAAATTTCGTAAACAAAAAAGGTTTAAATTTTATTGAATATTCCGACTTAAAGTCAGAAGACACCATACAAAAACTTAAAAAACTCCACATAGATTTAGGACTTGTTTGTTCTTTTAATTACAAAATTCCAGAAGCAGTTCTTAATACTGCAAAAGATGGATTTATAAATCTTCATCCATCACTACTTCCATTATACAAAGGCGGAAATCCATATTCACACGTTATTATAAATGGAGAAACAATAACAGGCGTTACACTTCATCATATGAGCAAAAATTTTGATGAAGGGGATATTATTCTTCAAAAGAAATGTCCTATAACTCCAGAAGAAACAATGGGTACATTATTTAACCGCACGAATGAAATATGTGTAGAATTAATGATTCCGGCACTACAAGAATATGAAGAAAGATTATTACCACATATTCCACAAGAAAATGGAAACTTTGCAAAAGCTCCAAATATAAAAGATTCAGACACAATCATTGATTACTCAAAATCAGCAATTGAAATTGAACATTTAATTAGAGGGTTAAATCCTTTCATACTAGCTATAACCTCTTTTAGAAATATTTCTATTAGAGTATCAAAAGCAGACATAACAGATAAAGATTTTAATAGAGATGCCGAATTTGGAACAATTGTTAAAATAACAGCTGACAGATTTTGGATAAAAACAGCTAAAGGTTGCATAGCCCCAAATGTTTTACAATATGGGAGCTATTTCCTCGGGGATGCTGAAGATTTTATAAAAATTGTTAAACCTAAAATAGGAGAAATATTTTATTAATGGAAAAACTTAATTTTTTAACAGCAGGTATGCCTATAAAAGCTGAAGGCAAAGGATATGATAGAGCATTCGAAATATTAAAAGAATCAAACCTTGACGGACTAGAACTAGAATTCGTTAGAGGGGTAAGAATTAGTGATGTAAGTAAAATCGCAGTAAAAAATTCTGATATGATTAAAACAATACACGCACCATTTTATATCAATCTTAATGCTAGAGAAGAAGAAAAAATAGAAGCCAGTATACAAAGAATCATTGAGACAGCAACAATCGCAAAAGAAATTGGAGCGTTTAGTATAACATACCATGCAGGATTCTATCTTGGAATGGATAAGGAACAAGTTTATAAAACAATTGAACAACAAACTAAAATAATATCAGAGATTCTTGGAAAAGAAAATTCTAAAGTATGGATAAGACCTGAAACGACAGGAAAACCATCACAGTGGGGTGACTTAGACGAAATAATAAGGCTTTCAAAGGAATTTGAATATGTACTTCCTTGTGTTGATTTTTCGCACCTGCACGCACGATACAATGGGATATCGAATACTTATGATGAATTTGCAAAAATATTTGAAAAAATAAGTAGAGAATTAGCCGATAAAAAACCACTTGAAAACTTTCATGCGCATATTGCAGGAATAGAATATACTGCAAAGGGAGAAAGAAGACACTTAAATTTTGCGGAAGCAGATTTTAACTATAAAGACCTGATAAAAGCATTCAAAGATTTTGACGTCAAAGGTGCTATCGTGTGCGAAAGTCCAAACATTGAAGATGACGCAAAACTTTTAAAAGAATATTATCTGTCACTTTAAAGAGATAATTTTACCTCTTGAGGTTCTTCTTGCTTATTATCTTCAACAACAGTACTAGCTTTTTCCTCTAGTCGTTTTTGGTTATAACCATAAACAGCATAAATTCCCAACCCAATCAATAACCAAGCGAAGAAATATATTGATGAATCCGACTTTGCAGTGAATTTACAATACATAAGCAGTGAACAAGTTACAATACCAAGAATAGGAAACCAAGGACAAAATGGTACTTTAAATGGTCGTGGTCTGTTTGGTTCAGATTTTCTTAAAATCAATACCGCAAAACATATAATTATAAACGACGTAAATGTACCAAAATTACACAATTCAGCTGAAACATTCAAATCCATAAATAAGGCGCACACAATAACAATAATACCTGATAACCAAGTCAAAAGGTGCGGAGTTTTATAAACTTTATGAAGAGAAACTAGAGACTTTGGCAAGAAAGAATCTCTACTCATAGCAAATAAAATTCTTGTTGTACCTAACTGATAGATTAATAATACGGAAGTAAGCGCACACAATGCGCCAACAGATATTAAACCAGCATACCAATCTTTACCGACAGCCCGCATCGCATGAGCCAAAGGAGCTTGAGTATCAATCATATGTAAAGGAATCATCCCAGTCAAAACTAAAGCAACTAACACATACAATAACGTACAAATAACTAATGTTCCTAATATAGCAATAGGTAAATCTCTTTGAGGGTTCTTTGTTTCTTCAGCAGCGGTAGATATCGCATCAAAACCGATATATGCAAAGAAAATTACAAATGCTCCCATAAAGACACCATTAAATCCATTAGGTAAAAAAGGAGTCCAATTTTCAGGTTTAATATAGAACGAACCCATAACTATAAACGAAGTAATTATAAATAAATTCACACCTACCATAATACTAGCAAATCTAGTTGATTCTTTGACACCTTTTATAAGTAATAATGTTAACAAGAACACAATAGTTATTGCAGGAATATTAATCGCAATAGGAATTTCATGTATTGGTAAGAAACTCGGCAAATGTATAAATGGCATCTTCGAATGAACGTCCCATCCATATTTATCGCACATTGAATACATAGTTCTATAATCATTTCTAAGCCATAAAGGGAAATTAATAACAAATGCAGGCAAAAGAGATTTAAAACCTTTTAAGAATTGCACAAAATATCCAGTCCAAGCACTTGCAACAGTGATATTTCCAATAGCGTATTCTAACATTAATATCCAACCTACCATCCAGGCCATAAATTCACCCATTGTTGCATAAGTATATGTATAAGCACTACCCGCAACAGGAATCATAGAAGCAATTTCAGAATATGAAAGAGCAGCAAATACACTTGCAACAGCTGCTAAAACCATAGAAATAATAACTGCAGGTCCAGCGCCAGCGCCACCTGGTCCGCCTTGAATAGCACTCCCAATAATAGTAAAAATACCAGTACCAACAACAGCCCCTATACCAATTATAATCAAGTCAAAAACATTCAAGGTCTTTTTTAATCCTGAATTATTACCTGCTTCAATTAATTCGTCAGGAGTTTTACACTTTAATAAATTATTTAGTAACGAGTTCTTTTTCATCTTTATCAACGCTTATATCTCTATTCATTTCTATTTTTCTATTTTTAACATAACCATACTGCAAGTATATTACAAGTCCAATTAACAACCAAACAGGGAACATCAAAGCAGATGAAGTAAGAGATTTCATAGAATAAATCATTAATCCTCCACAACATAATATCCCTAAACAAGGAAATAATGGTGAGAACGGAACCCTAAATGGTCTTGGTCTGTCTGGGTCAATTTTACGCAATATTAAAACAGCAACACACACAATAATAAATGATGTGAACGTTCCAAAGTTACATAATTGAGCAGCAACATTTAAATCTAAAGTCATAGTTCCAATCATACAAACAACACCAACTAAAATAGTCAGTATATGAGGAGTCCTATAAATAGGATGTAGTTTCTGAAATACACTTGGTAAAAAGTTGTCACGACTCATTGCATACAGAATTCTTGTAGCGGCGAGTTGTAATACTAATAAAACCGAAGTCAAACCAGCCAAAGAGCCAATTGCTATTAAACCAGCAGCCCAATTTTTATGAGCCAATACCATAACATATTCCATAGGTGCTTTTAAAAAAGCTGGGTCAATATTAGGACCACTCGTATTATACATTCCTGTAAGTACTACAGCAACAGAAATATAAATAATAGTAGTAGCAATCAACGAACCCATAATACCTATTGGTAAATCTCTTTGCGGATTTTTACATTCTTCTGCCGCAGTTGCTAATGCATCAAAGCCTATATATGCAAAAAATATTATAAATGCACCCATAAATACACCATTAGCACCGTTAGGAGCAAATGGAACCCAGTTAGATGGTTTCACATAAAACGACCCAGCAAATACAAATAAAGCAATTACAGCCAATTTTACGATGACCATAACAGTTGCCATTTTGGTAGAATCTTTTGTTCCTTTTATTAAAATTGAAGTAATAATTGCTACAATAGCACACGCAGGTAAATTAATACAAAATGGAATTCCTAATAAATGAGGAATAGAAGAAGCAACATTTCCTCCAGAGCAATGAAGTTGTGTAACTGCACTTTTATAATCACATGTTAGCCAAACAGGAGGATTAACCAACCAATTAGGCAGATAAGCAGAGAAACCTTTCAATAATTGCATAAAATGATTAGACCAAGCACAAGCAACAGCAACATATCCAACGGCATACTCAAGCATCAATATCCAACCCACCATCCAAGCAGCAAATTCACCTAAAGTTGCAAAAGTGTATGTATAAGCCCCACCTGCGACAGGAATCATCGTAGCAAATTCACTGTAACAAAGTGCTGAAAAAATACAAGCAATTGTCGCAACAACCATTGATAAAACAAGAGAAGGTCCAGCTCCAACACTATCAGGGCCACCAGCAGCAGCAATACCTACAACTGCAAAAATACCAGAACCAATAATAGCTCCAATACCTAAAATAACTAAATCTACTGCCGTCAAAGTTTTTTTAAACCCTGCCGCATTAGCTGTTTTAATCATCTCATCGGGATTTTTCCTTGTTAGAATTTTTGTAAAAAAATGGCTAAATATCCCATTAGTTCTTGTTTTTTC
>Ga0302271_10000531_pt1 | contig 37278 bp, 23 predicted proteins | sample III_Bog_N1_1_FD_198767 | JGI IMG/M metagenome (GOLD analysis project Ga0302271, IMG submission 198767) | Peat permafrost microbial communities from Stordalen Mire near Abisko, Sweden - III_Bog_N1_1 | ecosystem: Environmental > Terrestrial > Soil > Wetlands > Peat | place: Sweden: Abisko... | reverse complement strand
GATGAAGAAGATGAGAAAAAGTGAGAGATCAGATAATCACTGAATTTGTAGATTGTTTAAATGGAATTTATTCATGCGATAGATATTGAATGTTGCGTATTTGTATGTACTGAAGATGCTGAGATTAAACCTAAGTTTTTGTTAAATGCAAAAGGGATTGTGATTTTACCCGTTAGTAAGTTTGAAAATAAGAATAAATTTACATCGATTTCTTTGAATATTATCAAACTTCAAATTTGATTGTCCAAAAGCAAAGTAAGTAGTAATTACAGTGAATCAACTCATAATTGGAATAGCAGGAGTGCTTAACATAACTTAAAGATGAAAAAGAAAGAGCCAAATGCCATGCTAATACGTGGATGGTTCTCTGAAAAACATAATCCAGCAGATTTAGGATTTCGAAAAGAAAAAGATAAGAATTCAGCTTGCGGAATAAGAGAAGAGGAGGAGAATAATAGCGGTGAGGTTTAGCGCAGTGGCAGTAATCTACGCTAGCCAAATCAGCTAAGAAAGGAAGAGTTCATAAACGATGAAGAAAACTGGAGTTCAGAAGTTGACATGGGATTTTGGGGGGAATAAGATACTGAAGAAGTGAATTCAAAATAATAAGATTAAGATGGATAATTTAGAAACAACAGACACAAAACTGAAGTTTTTAATAAGAATTGCCAAAGCAGACTGCTTGGTAAAGAGAACAACAATAGGAACGAATGCTATTTTGAATTTGAGAAGAAGACTTTGAAGTAAAGTAGGTCATAAGATACCTTGGCCAAGAAAGGAAGGCATCAATCTTTGGCTAATGAGAATAACTAAATAGCTGAAAAAAATGAGAATAATTAGTTGATTTTTGCAGAAACAAAGACTAAAGATAGAGGAAATAAGGAAAACAAGATTAATTCATCAAAATCTCCAGTGAAAAGCTTCAATTAATTAAGGAAAAACTGTAATTCATCGAAATCTCCATTGAGGACTCACAGCAAGAACACTTCTTCAAAAGCAACAATAGAAACAGCAATGACTAATCAAAACAAGAGAGTTTAATAAACAGGATAAAATAGATCTCCTCTGAAATCCTTATGGAATAGCAACAATAATTAGAAGTTTTAACAAGAAAATTCATATGAAATTTCTAATGAAAAAGAAGAAGAAGAATATGGAATAGAAGCAACCCATTTAACAGAGCCAACAACACTTTCAGTACAGCCTTCAAAACGAGAAATTGAATTAGAATAAATCATAAAGAAACAAAAAGAATAATATCATCTTATGCTGCTAAAATTCAAAGATCAATTGCACAAACTGAAAATAGAATAAAAAGCTTAATAACAAGAAAAAAGTCAAGAATATGAAACAATTCAGCAAAGAGAGATTGATCTAATGAAGAAAGAAAGAGAACTCAAGGAATATTAGAGAAAGCTAATAGAGCAATAGAAGAAATAAGATATCAAAGACATTGAGTTAGCAGATAGGTAAATAGAAATTGAAAAGGCAGAACAATAGATAAAAGTTTAGCAGAAAGAACTAGAAGAATTCCTGAATTCCTTGAAGGTTAAAGAAGCTAAGATACTAGCTATAGAGAGAAATCAAGGGAATAATCTTGAGGGATTCTAAGGTAACAGTGGAAATGACTACAATGCCCATAATGGAATTGGTTATGAGTTAGAGGAAATATCTTTTTGTGAGAGAAGTAATCCAACAGGTGTAGTAGATTCATAGGCTTCTTATCAGCTGCAGAAATACTCAAATCAGTAATAGTAAGAAAAGAATTAAATATAATTTGATGGCTAAAGAGATATATTGAAGAATCCCTTCGAGACAGCGAAGGAAATCAAAATGCTAAATAATAATAATAATAATAATAATATTACTGAGAGTGTTGATTTGCAATAGGAATACAACTAAGAAGGGTAATTGCAATAAAAAAGAGTTTAGAGATAGCTGTTCTTTGATAGCTTGTAAACTAGCGAATAGCAGGATAGAGATAGACTAAAAGAATCAGAAAGATACGATGAGCAAAGTTATGGTTAATAGCTAGAATATTCAATCTCTAAGATCATCCAAGGAGGGAATCACTCCAAATGTGAATTTGTTGTAGCAACCTTTGATTTCGAAGCTTAATAGGTAGAAAAATATTTTATTGTGTTTTATTCTTTCTTTATGCTCTAAGAATAACCCATTTGAACAGTTAGTTTTATTGTACTTTCAAAGGTTGGTGACATCTCGATTCATTGTGGCGACAGGATCTAAGTTCTAAGGAAAAATAAAAATGGATGGTGGATGGGAGCACTTAATGGTAAAACAGGTTATTTCCCCTCTAACTTCACTTAACCTTCTTGAAAAAGTGAATTTCATGCAACAAAATACAAGCAGATTGCTTCGAGATTCAATATTAAAAAACTCATTAAAATAATCAATTCACTTTTTTTCAATCAATTTTCCTTTTATTTTTCCAGTATTTGTTTGTTCATTCTAATATCCTTTGATGTATACTATTAGAAAATTTTGAGAATTGAATTAGAAGGGAAATTGAATAAATAGGGTATGTTGGTGGATATGTTAGATCTTTCCAAGTGAATGAAGCATTCAATAAATGAATAAAAAGGGATTTCTATTTAAAAATACATAATTAAAAAGTGCTGGGGGACTTATGAAAATAAGGGCAAGAAAATTCGTTAAAGCAATCTTGTTTTCCTGATAAAAATATTAGCCGGTTTAGAGAGTTCGTTAAGTGGGAGTACGCGAGAAAATGCACGTTAATTAATTAAGTAAAAAAAGAAACAAAGCTGGCAACTATCTTCTTAGAGATAGCTCTTCAATGAACCCTCGTTCATTGCTAAGATACTTTGCCTAATCAACTTTGCTTCTCTAAAGGAGACTGAGCTGCAAAGATAGAATTCATCATTCTTAATAATCATCTAAAGTTTTTGATCGTAATAGTTTTTTATCCCTTCATTCTTGTGCGATGATCCTCCACAAGAATACCCCAAGTAGAGCTTATCTAAATAAAATTGTCATGAGGCTTAATGAGTCTGGTTTGGAAGCTCTATCGAAAAGAATAAATAAGATCAATCTTCATCAGATCACCTGCAGTTTTTGATAATTCGATCTTATCCATCCTGAACACTGTTTTGTTTTTAAATTCTCCGAATTCTCAGGATGGCAGAACCAAACGAACCCAACCTATATCAGTGGATATGATTATTAATGCTATCCTTTGCTATATTCAATCTCTTGAATAAACCAGTGCTGTAGATAATTTGTCCCGTTTAGATAGTAGATCACTCTAATATGGATGTTAGTGGAGCAATTCAATCAATTTTTTGGATTGTCTTCCAATATTTCTTTGTTGGAAATATAACTAACGATATCCATATTCAGATTGAGAATTGTCAAAATTTCCAACTAACTGCCTAAAAACACAATGAATAATCATGCAATTACGCCTAAATTGCCTAAAGAGAATAATAATTATATGCCATTTATTTTGTATTTCAACTTCTCTTGAACAAACAAATAAATTTAAATGAAAAATTGAAATTCAATCCAAATAAAATATCCAAATTTGCATTTATGTCACCTGCAAGTTTCTCCAAACGATTGCAACGCATTATAATTGTATGCTTTTTCTTCAAGAAAAACCAGCAAAAATGTGAGAAAAAAAAACAATAACGTTTGATGCTTTTTCGCATTTTTTCAGAATTTTCAGTTGGATAGTTGATAATTACAAGAGGCGCAAATAGACTTTCTTCTTTATTCAAAGAAATTAACTGTCTGTTAATTTTAATCTCTCCCCACTCCCCCATCCCCCCTTCAAATAAGAAATAATCAAACCTTCCTTCATTTCATTCCCACCCCTTCCACTCCCTCATGATCCTCTAAATTTCCCACATTTAATTACTTTCTATGTTTCTTACCCTCCCCAATGAATAAATTTATTCATGAACCACACTTTGCCAAAACAAAATCAATATAGACTAGGAAACATTAAAATTTAGAGGACACAATAATCACAATAAGATTTTCCATGAATTTTCCCTCCTCTCTCTGTGTGTCACATGAAGTGGCTGCTTAGTTTGTTTTTAACTTCCCTCGATAGCCAACTCCTTTTCCAAGTTATTCTCATCGAAATTTAACAGTTGGCAATCAAAACATCCAGCGCAAAACACTAAGGACATCGTCCGTTTTCGCTAATCTAAGAGAAGCAGCATGCCATTTAAAGAATCACAGAGCAAGAATTAAGTAGATTTATCTGCAAATTTTTCTTCCCCTCTCTTTTTTACATGTTTTTGCATGTGCATTCATCTTGTAAAACATTTCGATACAAGTTTAGAAAGATATTAGAAAGAATTACAATATTGAAATGGATAAGAAGCAACATCATATGAATATTAAAATAAAAAAGACCAAAAAAAGTTAAATACATTTCAAAAAAAATACAAAATAAAAGATAAAAATTGCAATAAAATTCAAACAAACTATAAAGCTACACATCAACAAAAGAATAAAACAATACAAAAATAGAGGATTATGCCTCATTTTATTATGATTACTGTTTGTATTATTACATGAGATAAAACAATAAATTATCATTTAGTAAAAATGACATTTTCTAAAAAATTAATGAAAAGGAGGAATAACATGTCAAATAAGGATTAAATAAGATGGGTACTGCTAAGATAAAGAGAAACAAAACAACGAAAAAATAATTAAATTTTTGATTAAGTTTGAAATTTGAAATATCTGAACTGTCTTCTAATGATCTGCTGGGGAGAAAAGATGAAAAATAAAAAAATACCAAGCTAACTGCTTAATTAATTTTTCTTCTTTTCTTGTTTGAATTAACCTCCTAATTCAAAAAGGAATACTTAATACATCAATCTTTGCTTCTCTTTGAAGTTGGAAAAGAATGAAAATGCAAGAAGAGCGCACAACATGACTCCCACAGGCAAGCAAATCTACTTTTGAATGAATCCCTTCATCAATGACATTGTGAGTTATCTCGACGTTTTTAACCTTTCAAAATGCTCGCCTGAGGAGCAGCTCTTTCAATATTAGAATAATATTGAGCTGTCTAATGCGCACGCAATAGTAATGATGAGATGCATGATAAGTTCCTATTTATTTTTAGAGGAAATCTGCATCTCTGAACTTGAAACTACAAACCCGAATACCTTTTCGGGTGGCGTCTTTCAAAAACATTTTCCAAAACACACAACAACGTTAATGCATAGACGCATATATTGTAAAAAAATGAATGAATTGCCATCTGTCTATATTGTCGATTTTAGAAAGAAGAAAGAAGATAAAAAAGAGAAAAAGATTTTGAAATATATGAACAAAAAGAATAAATAAACTAAACAACAAACAAAATGAATTAATGCTAAACATAAAGCAAATTTGAATTACTTAAACATGGATTTGTTAAGTTATTTGAAATGCTAAGTGAATTTAGAAAATTTGAATTTAAATCAAACATAACTTAAATTTTACAGATCTGTTTTGAATCTAAATCAAAATTAAGAACAAATTACATACTTTCGTGTGAAAGTGTAATTTCAAAACTCAAACGAGATAATATTTTTTTTAAGGCCGTTGAGGATATTGATTTTGTACATGTGAAAAGACAGCAAAAATTCATGAGCTAAAAATTCAAAAAAGGAAATAAATATTATGTGTCTCCACAATAATAAAGCATATTCCGTATAATTCAATACTTTGTACAACGACCATAACACATCAGAGATACAACATAAAAATATTCTCTTGTTTTGATAATATATTTATTGTGTTTTCTTCAATCTAATTGATATGGACTTTGAATTGGTGTAGAAATCCTAGAAATTCTTTTATTAGTGAGTGGAGATAATGGCTACTACTGTGATAACGAAGAATTTATTGATGAAGGATTTGAAACTAAATTTGGAATCACTTGCGAACCTTGCATAGGGAAATTTAGCTACTCAGGAGGAGGTAAATATGTAAACTAAGGCTGCATTTAAGGTAGCGATGGTGAGAAAGGATAAACACCTGGGTAAATTGGTTAAACCATGTTCATCACAGGATAAGGTTAATAACTGAATTAATTAGGCGCATATGTACAGCACATCGGACATTAACCGATGAATTAAGATGAAGCTCCAAAGGACTTTCTGCAGATTTTGCAGAATACAATGAATTTAATTGGAGATTGTTAGGAAGCTGCCAGTTACTGTTATTGTTATTGTATTGTGGCATATTACTGAGCTAGTAATTGCTGCTATTGCTGTTAAGGTGAAGATTATAATTGTAGCTGAGAAGTTTAAGGAGGAGTAGAGAAGAATCTAGGATTATTTGGTATGTAGAATGGCTAAATGTATTAAGGGGATTACTACAGCATTAGTTATTGCTGGAGTTAAAGCTGCTATTGCTATTATTGGAGTGCTCCTAGAGGAGAAGAATAAGGATCAAAAAGTGGATATGCTGATAATCTGATTCGTAGTTAGAACATCTTCTCGTCAATAGGGATAGGTTATTGAATACTATTCTTTATTGCTGTTGAAAAAGAGCTCTCATCATCTAATAGGCTGTTGTCTCGAGCATCTCTGATCGTAAATCCAAGTCGTTCTTTGAAATTATGACTGATTAATCGCATGAAATCGGAATAAGATATGTCTTTGGAGACTTTAAACTTATCTCCTAGGGAAGGACATAAATCAGGTGGGTCAATCTCCTGATATCTGACTTCGATCTGTATGTTCAAAGGGATAGTTTCGACTTGATTCTTTTGATAAACCAGAAAAACTTCATAGTTGAATTGATCTATTAGGTGATAAGAAAAATAATTTTTTATGGATAAAAACATAAAAAACTAACAAAATATATCAATAGAAATTTGTTTTTGTTGTTACTGCTCATGCGAGTGATTAATGGTTCTACTAATAGATTGTGCTTGAGTGATCCTTGGAGTTTATTTAAGAATTGTAAAATCATGCTAACTATTCTGATTGTCTTGTTCTCTTTGAATGTTTCAGTTACTTATTAGTGGATTGTTGCCGCGAAGAAATCTGCCGAATCGAAATAGCAACGTAAGAAAATATGCAATTGCTTGAGAAACGGTTCATCTAAGAATGGCTCAAATTTATTGTTGCGGTTCTTCACTGATACGTGGTGAATTAGACTAATGAAATCAGCTAAACTCTCGAGCGATAGATATGGCTGCTGGTAAAAGCAGATATCTTCTAAGCTATCTAGCTTGCAGCTCTCGAAAAAACCAATCGAGATTGCAACTGCCCTCTCAAGTAAACCTTTCTCCATCAATTCCCTGAAACAACAACACAAATTTGAAACTCATGCAAATTTTATGATTTGTTACTGCAAGAGGAAATCATTTTCTGTCTCAGCTAAGGATCGGAAGATTCGGAGGATGAGAATGTTTTCTTCATCTCGAAATTTGCTTTGAATCAGCTCTAAGAACAACTAGGCTTGCATCGCTTCCTTGAGAGAAAAAAGAAATAGTTCAAACACAATCAAAGAAGTTTACATACTCAAATTATTTGTTTTTGAGCAGTCATTTCTCATGTTGTGCTTACAAGAATCATGCCAGCTTAGATAATTGAGAGGAGCACAAAAAGACAGTGCTATCGAAGAGGCGAATCGAAATTCTACAATTCATTTCTAATTACTTGTAATCTCGCTTGACTGAGGAGTCTAACTTTAAGTTGATTATTCTGTGAATCCAGCACTCTCCTATAAATACCTAGAATCCGATTCTTTATGTCCTCACCCATGTTCCTATTCGAAAAAGCATTATTTACAAGATGATTAATTCATTTTTTCTGTCAAAAAATAATGATTTTTGTGATTTTCTTACTAAAATAGCGAATCTAAAAGATCGAGCAGCTTGTCTAAATCATTCGGGAGAGTGTTCAAAGCAGGCAGCGAACTCGATAAAATATCGATTGCGTTGAAAGCAAGCTCCGATGCATAAGGATGGCTACCTTGAAATGCAATACTAGCAAACAAATGACCAGCTGACAATAATTTTCCAGTTAATTATTCTGAAGGAATGAATGTTCGAGGTCGCTAATCAAGTGATTATTGTTGTTATTCAGTCATGTACTGAATGCTCGAAGGTGTTCTAGCAATGTGATTGGCTAATTGAAGAAAGAGATAAGACGCTAAAACTGTGGATAAAGGATCAAACATCGGAGCTGCTTGAATCAAGAACTCCAAGAAATCGATGGACTAACCAATATAGTCAAATACAACCCCACTGGATTACCCAAGTAAGCACAAGATTTAGATGCTTTCTTGCCTAATCGTGTTGATTACTTGCAATTCCAGTTCAAGCTCTTCAAGCTGCTATTCCGTTTAGACAACTTGCTGCTATTGAGCTGTTACATTCTTCATGAGGGTTTAGATAAATGAGTTGCTTGTGATCATTGGGTAAGTCTAAAGCAGCTATTGCATGTATAAATTCCCATTAAATGAGTTTGTTTAGACAATTGAAACAGCTTTCAAAGTGAATTATATTAATCGAAGGGCTTATATGTAGTCACTGGAGTTATTTGGTTAGCTAAGTGTATTTAAAGTTAGCTCAAGTGTATCGCATTCTCTCATTTGTTGAAATATCCCTTTCATTAATTCTCCCACGTTTTCAGATTCATCGGTTAGTACACTCAGTTAGCAGACACTGAGCATACTGCAAAGACGATACATACTGCTTTCTTTGACACCTGCAGCCCAATCTACTTTGAGCTCCCCTAGAAGGTTAGCACAATCGTTTTTGAGGGTGCTGACTGCTTCTTACGTTATGCTTTTCTGCGGGATTTTTCAATACAAAAATAAATGATTTAAATAATGGTAATTTTTTAAATATTTGCCAAAACATTAACAGTAATAGCAAGGATCTAGAGAATTAATTACTCTCTAGTCGAGATCGAGGAGATGCAGTTTCTGAATGAACTCGATTCTAACATGTAAATTGATTTCCTTCTCTGTGTAGGCTTTGAGTTGTGATGTGAGAGGGTGCATCTAGTTCAGAAATATATTTGCGATAACAGTATGAAGCGCTTTGATCTCACTGGGTAGCGTAAATGGCATCGAAAAAGATGCATAACCGAATTACTCTTTGAGGGCAATAGCCACTGCGAAATTGAAAGAATCTGCTTTAATCGTTCCTAATTTGAATCCATCAAGTTGTTGGAGAATCGAATATGCTGTTTTAGAATCAATGTTTGTTTGAAAAAGTGCTTGAACTACAGCTTGGATTGTTTCAACTGTCACGGATATGTCTTTGAGCTCACTCTCGTAGGATTACCCTAATCGACCGAATTCGATTCGCAACATAAGCCAATAGATTCGATTGCTTTCGTTTTTGATTCGTTCACTCAATAATTCCATTTACTGGATCTCGTAGCTGCTGTAATTAGACAGGCTGTTGTTGGTGGTGGTGTTCATTGTACTGATTTGGTTGTATGAAGATTACCAATATTAATAGCGATAATTAAGATAGCGAAATGATACAATTTATCAATATTTTTTTTGTTTTCATAGCTTTTGTTTTTCTGCTTGAGGATAATGAAAAGAAAGGAAATACAAGAGGGGGGAGGGGAGGATAAGCTTTCAAACTATTCGAGCCGAAATGATCTGAGCCGATAAATCCAAAGACTCAAATTATCTTTCAAATAACAAACATAGTACTGACTGAATTCTCAATGATAAAATGTGCATTCATAGTTTCTCAACTAATATCTAAAAATATCAGAGATATGAAGAACTATCAGATTTATTAAGATAAACAGACTGAGATTCCATAAAATATTTGAAAACACATTTATTTTGAACAACTTCAAAAAATCTTTAACACTTTATTTTTGCTTTTAAGTTCTATCACTTTTACTTGATTCCCAGTTCTTCTCTAAGCCTCTTAGCAACTTCCTTGCACTCTCTTTTTCTTGGAACTGGTACCCTTGTATTCTTGAGCTCAAGTTTCTAATACCCCAAAAACAAATTTATTTGTGAACAAACTAAAAGCAAAATTAAACTCTCTTTGATAAATGATATTACGACATATTTCTCTAAGATAGGAATGAGCTTAGCTGGATCTAAATGAGTGAAATATGTATCTCTGTTCTTCTTCTCCAAAAAATCCATTGGATTTCTATCGACGAATAAGAAAATTAATTAATCTAACTCCTTCAAGCAATCCGTCAAATCTGTCATTTTGGCAACAACAAAAAAAGCAGATAAATCTAAGAATAAACCAAGCCAATTTTATAATATTTATTATATACTAACAAACTATTTGAAGTGATCATGGCACATATCCGTGATAGCGAGTAAATCTATCCTAAGATTCATCAACCCGATGATATTAAACGCCTTGCAAGATGGGCCAACTAGATAATCCCAGATTGCTGTATTAATTCTCTTAATAGAAATGTATGTTGGTTTATCAATCTAGTCATATTGAATGATTTAAAGTGTCTAGAATGTCATCATCAAGTAATCCACGATTTCTTAGATGAACGAAGAAGCTGTTTTATTTTTTTCTTTTGGTAGCCAATTTGCCTTGTTGTACTGTGAGATTAAATCATCTACTTTCTGGCATATCATAATTATCATTTCTTCTTCACATTTACTTTTCGTTTGATTTATTAGTAGAATACACTCGAATGTGTGACTTGGAGATATATTCAGCTATGATTCGATAGATTTGACATAGAATTTCAAGGATTTCTTGAGATATTCGAGATTTATGAAAATCTATGCAATTTAAATTTCTGTCTGCGCTTTGAAGAGCACTTAGGTATCCATGATTCTATTCAGTTCCGAGAAAAGTACATCCAATTGGGAGAAGATCAGAGCATCGTACTCAGTTACTCCTTTGAGAAACTACACGCTATCTTCGATGAACTGTTTTTTTAGAAAAGAAATTAAAAAAAAAAGTTTTAAAAAATAGAAAAATAAAAGGGTTTTGGTATGATTTGCAATTTTTTATGACTTTATTAATGAGAAGAGCAAATTCTTGAATGATGAGAGTGAATGGCAAAGGAGGCAGTTTTTATTTAAAAGGGTTGGTAGTAGTATCAGAGTTGACAGCAGCACCACAGTCGAAAATACGGCAAAATACATCTGCAAAAAAGAAAAAACTTATTAATGAAAAAATGAGAAATTGAATGGTTTTTCTTGAATTTGCTATCACTGAGCAATTAAAACAAAGTAAAGTGATTGCTTGGTCAGAATATTTTTTATTTCTTTTACCATAATCATCTTATTCTTGAATATTGATGGAAACAAAACTGCAGTCGACTATTCTTTCTATTTGAGATTGTTTGATGTTGTAGATGATTCTGTTTGTGAACTGCAACAGCGAATCCTTGATTACTGTTTGCAAAAAAATGAAAATAATTGTATTAAGTTTTTTGGCAAGTTTTATGTGAGAAAGAAAAAGAGATTTAGTTGGATATGTGAATTCATGTACTTTTCATGAGGGAGAGTGAAGCACTTTCTAATCCTATTTTGTAGAGAATATTAGAGAATAGCACGATCTCATTCTTTGAGGGAATGAATTCATTTTCGTCGCTTAGATTGCAAAAATAACTCTGTGTTTAGTCATTTTTCAAAATAATATTATTATTCAATAAATCTCAAAATCAATCCAAGATTTTTTGAATATTTTTCAGTTTATCTTACTTTGAACTTCATTTCAATATGCTGCATGCCTTCTACCCACATTGCTTGTAAACAGCTGGCTTCTTTTAAGCCCTATTCTATCTCCTTTTCGACGATGAAAAATCCAACTACATTCTCTAAGAATTCTCTGAATTGCTTTGAATCTTCTCACAAAACAAAAAGATCAATAATCTACTCTAGAATCAACAGATCTTTCAAACATTGAAAACCCATATTATGCAGCATTTATAATTCTTACTTCTTAGCTCCCCAGCTTCGCATACTTAATAAAGCAATCCCATTCTGTTTTGCTTGAAGGTCTCATTGAAAATTTATTTTTCCTTCATCATTTCATAGATGCTTTGGGGCTACTTGAGCTAGAAGAAATCAATAATTCCATCTGTTTTCCATTCTTTCTAGAGACTCTTCCCTTGTGGCATGTTATTGATTTTAGAAACTCTTGAAGTTCTTGAGAAATCTGCTCTGGAAAATGGAATCGCTGTTTAAGGATAATTAGAGGTGCTTTCAAATAAACTAGCTTTAGATTAGCTAATACTCATGCGGTTTTAGCTGTTTCGCATCATCATCGACTGTCTATCATTCCCGAAGGTTCCACTGTTCATAATGCTTTATCGGTTTAATTAATTTATACTGACCCGATTAGTCACACTTTCTCGCTTAAAAAATAAACTTTCTCTCATGCCCATTCCTGCATTAGTTTGTCTGCCACCTTAGATTCTGAGCTCTTCGTAGACTTGGTTTTTCAAGGCTGATTCGATCTAAGTAAACATCTATGCTCCAAACTCTTTTTGTTTGTCTTTGGAGTATTTTATCCACTCGCGAATCATCCCTTCTAAATCGCTGGAAAGCAGAAAAAGGAGAATATCATTAGAAGAAAATCATCTTTAATCTGAAGTGAATCGCTTGGGATACTACTCATTATTATTCTATTTATTTGTTGTGTATGCTGTACATATGTATTTTGGTGATAATCATCGGGAGAATTTAGCTTAAGAGTGCCTAAAATGAAGGAATTATGGATGCTTCAGAATCGCTAGCGGAATCTTAGATCTTTTGTAGCTAGAGGATACTTCTCATGCATGGCTAATATTTCTTCAGTTTCAAGCTGTAAATAGCTTTTGTAACTAGTTCAATCATCTCCTTTGTGTTGTTCAATAATTTCAAAGTGCTCTCAATATTAAGTAATAGCCTCTCTTTCTACTTGATCTCCAATTTGTCGTACTGATTCTGCTTGCGACATATCTAAACAGCAACGAATGAATTTAACAAAAGGAACCTACAAATTGTGAATATGCAGTTTGAGTTTACTTCTATTTTAGCAGCGAAATATCCCATTTTTTCTTCTAAGCTTGAGATCTACTCTTTCATTGCATAGAACTTCGAGAAATTCCTTGCGAGTTCATCTGCTTTCTTGAAGCATAGTCCCTATTAAGAAAATTATAAACGATCATCTCAAGGTAGCAGAATCGATTCATCTTCTCTTTTTATCTTTGATGCCTTACTTTAATCTATTCATCATGCGCCTATTCAGCAAGTTAAAGCTCCTCAATGTAATCATCAGCCTGCAGGATTCAAGAAAATACATTTGTTTTTCAAATTCTTTAAAGTGAAAAAGATCTTTGCACAGAAAGCAAATCTAAATGAAAACAAACTTAAAAAGCTGCTTAACAGTGTTATGATCAAGAACATGTTTGATGTTATAAACAAGTCCTTCGTCTTCATTGAAATCTGTGTCTCCTCCACCTTCAAGCTCAAGGAAATTGCTTTCGTTATTCATAATTCGCGTGTACCTTTGATTAAAATGAAAATTGGCTTGGGTGATGATTTAATCAGAAAAAAAATCATTAATTTTTTGCGCTCAAAGCAATATCTCCAAATTGATAGTGTTTTCCTTCAAAAAAAATCTTAAAGCATCACACAAGGCTTACTGTCTCTAAGGCTTAATCATATATTTTGAATGTTGCCATATAAGAAATTCGCGAAACTTTGAAATAAATGCAAGTAATGATAAAGTGAGAAGATCTCCTTTGCTGAGTAAATTTCATCATATTTTTTATTTAGCACTATAGGATTCATTATTTTACCCTTATTTAAATTGAATAGATAAATAGGTCTTTAAGAATTGAGAAGGAATTTTAGGAATAAAGCTCTAAGATAAATTTTATTAAATCTTGTTTTCTGTTATTTGTCTGATGGGTTGCAGTTATTGAATGAACAGCCTATAAATTGTTCTATTTTTGGTTTTTGAAAGGTCTATTGATAGCCTCTTATTTTCTCATATATATGTTAAGTTAGTAATTTCAACTACGAAGCTTTGTTTAATTTCGAAAATTGTTTTTTAAATACCCTGATCTTCGTATTTATTTGTACACCAAAAACGACAGCAGCTAATAAATCTTTCACATTTCCATCAAAGGAATGCTAGCCTTTAAATCATAAAAGAGAAGTTCACTTAATAAAAAGCTGCATTTTTCTTTTTCTGCTATTTTAAGCCTATTTTTCGTTAAGCAAAATAACTTTCCTCTAAATGGAGCATACCTAACTAATCCCTCAAAAGAAACTCCCTATCGTGCACATTGCCTTCATTCTTCTTTCTTGTTTTTAGCTTACTGTTTTATTCCGTTCACATTTTCCTAAAAAAGAATAAAGAAAAGTCTGAAATAATTTCGGATGGGAACTTTTTTGCAATCTAAAATACATAACCAAGAAAACAGCTATCATCAGATTGAGGGGATATGAACAAAGACAGTGAAAATGACTAATATGAAGGTTCTTTTTGATTTACTTATTGGTCTTTATTATCCTCTGAACTAGTGATCTTTGTTGCTTTAAAATACAGAAGTTTACTTGAAGGAGGTTTCAGAGATCAAATCTACAATCCGACGCCAACGCTCATCTAAAACAGGTTAGCGCAATTCATATCTTAAAACAACAAAATAAGAATTATTTCTGAGAGATCCTTAATTATTCTTTTGGCATTTCCACGTCAAGGCGACACTATTTTCAAGCGGTTGGCTGCTCCAAAAGAGAGAAATTCCTAGGGAGAAAGCTGCGGTGTGTGCAAGAAATAACTTTTAAGAGAATAAGAACATGTCTGGTATGGAATAGAAAATTTGTTTTCTTTCAAACGATTGTCTCTCAAAACTAATAAAAATATGTTTTTGAAAATAATGGTAAACTTCCAGTAAATTCTGTGCTCGACGAGTATGTGAAGATTGCTCCCCCAAAAAGAGGGAAGATCCAGAGAAAGCAGGCAGATTTGTTCGAATATGTGATAGATGTGATATGATCTACGTGAAAGAGCTTTTAATGGGCGATCAAGCGAGGTAACTCAAACTTACAACGTTGAAAATCGCTGAAGAAGAAGAAAATCTGCAGGCTCTTACGAAGATATATCTTGAAGCAAAAACAGACTTTGATAAGAAACAGAATGGAGTAGTTATTTGTTTTATCTAATCTTTATTTTTGGAGAGTTTAGAAGCATAATTGAGCATATAAATAATTGATTTTGCTTCTGCTAGTGGCAATAAGATAAAAGTGAACGAGATGATATGCTTGAAGAAATCGAGAAGAAACATTCTAGGAAAAATGAAAATATCGAAAGCAAGATGAACCAAGTTGATGCAGCTAATCAAGCTCGCAGATAAATCCAGAAGGCAATCAACTAACTTGAAATCAATCAGACTACACTCATCAATACTATTAATGAAAAGTACATACAATAAAAAGAAGGAATATGATTGATTTAACTGCTGCTTTGTTTATTCCCTTCTTAGATTATTTGAGAAGTCTCAGATTGAAAAAGAAGAAAGGGAAATCGAAGCGATGCAGTAGAGATTAAAAGACTTCATTTATAACTCAAATTCTCATATCACTGCGTAGAATCTGACAAAGAAAAATATGGATTCAGTGCTACTCAGACATAAGAACGATTCGTAGTATAGAGAAAGTGATTATAATGTATTTTAAGACACTCCCAATACACCGTTCGATGAAAGGCTCTTCCTTGATAAGCGAAATCAATCATCTTTCCTCACACAAGATAATAAAAATTGAAGGCAAAAAAGATGATTGAGTTTTATGTGGTTTTGTTTGAGATTATATATTGTAGAAACGCTGTTTGTAATAAATTATATTAGTTTAAAGTGGAAGTTATATTCGAAAATAAACCACTCCAAGCTTTTGAGGAATAAAAGAATTTCTAGAATGCCTTCATCCTCCCTAATAAAAGGCAAAAAAGTAATTAAAAGCCCTAAGAATATGTGTCTATCTGCATAAGATAAACCAAAAAAGATAAATCAACTTTGAGATTTCTTTGCAAGGGTGAATTTGCTTTGGGAAATTATTAAAAAATTAGGGAAAAGCACATATTTTAAGCAGATCAACAGGAAATAGAATAAAATGAACAACTAGGGTTCAAAAGTGACATTCGATGAGTTGAAATCTAAATAGAAATCACTCTTAGAGAAGGCATAGGAAATCAAACAAAAACAAAATGACTCTGATGATGGAGGTATAAACATAAATAGATTTTTGAACCGTTAAAAGTAGGATATGTGGTGAAGCTTGAGAGGCGTTACTTTATTGTTTAAACAAAATGAAAATCTGGAATTATGTTGTTAATGTGATTTTTGTACTCAAGAGGAGAAGATCGAAGCTGAAGAATATGAGATTGACAATATGAATTTCATGACCGTTGTGAAGAACACAGCATTGAGTGGGCTGATTGAGCGCAAAAATCAAATCAAAACTCTCATCCAAACAAGGTACAAAAGACTTAAAATTGCTATGCCCCATCGTTTCTTAATTGTTTGTGGAGATTATGGCATAAATAATATCGGATGTTTTAATATGAAAAGTTGGCGTATTCCATCAAAATATCGAAGCATGAGTGAAAAGGAAGCATAAAAAATTCTCAAGAAACAAAAAATTATCATGGAAGGACTTAAAACTCCTCCACCTATCAGTTCGTTCTAAGTAAAAAACATTTAAAACTGAAGGTTATTCGGTTATGCTAGCAATCCACTTAAAGATTCAATTAAAAACAATCAAAGATTCAAAAACATTTGATGAATAACCTATTTCTTTTTACCTGAAAAGACTGATTGTATATTTGCTTTAAAAGGATATGAATATCCCGAAGAACATCTTGGCAATTCTCAGAGAGAAAAAAGTGAAGAAGCCAACACCTATCCAATAAGTTGGGTTGCCTGTAGCGTAAGAATAGAATAGATTAAATAATTATTATTAACACAAAAAGCAGATTAATTCAGAAACTGCATGAAACTCTTTTCCTTTAAAGCAAATTGTTGTATTTTCTAGACTACTTGGAAGAGACATGATTGGAATTGCTCCAACAGGTCAAGGCAAAACAATCGTATTCTTGCTCCCAGCTCTACTCATGGCATTGGAACAAGAGATGAACATGCCTGTATACAGAGGTGAAGGGCCGTTAGCTGTGATCATTGTTCCATCTGTAAAGCGATTAATTATTCCTATTTTGAAAGTGCAACAATATTTATTTCTTTGTTTTTGTTTGTTTTAGCACGAATTAGCAATTCAAACATACGATTTAGCTTGCTACTACAGCTAGAAACTCGCTAGTGCTGGATATCCTCTTCTGAAAACTGCACTTTGCATTGGTGGAATGGACATGTATCAGTAGGTCTAGCAGGCGAAAGATGGAGTGCATATTGTAAAGATTGGAATTGATTTTCGAGATTATCTTTTTTAATCTAACAATTCCTTTATCAAAAAGATGGTAGGGACTCCAGGGAGAATGTCTGATATGGTGGATAAAGACAAATATAACTTGAATATCTGCAGGATGATAGTGCTCGATGAAGCAGATAGACTTCTTGACATGATATTCGAAAAGGAAATCAGAAATCTCATCGATCATATCCCCGTACACAAACATAACAACAATCTCAAAAATGATACAAGATCTAAATAGTTTTATTTCTACTATTTTCCAATTAATTCCTTTCTTTTCCTTCATTCCCTCCCCTCCATTATTTCATTCATATATTCACTTTCAACCTGTCTCTTACGTGCCTTCTTGTTGAAGGTAAATAGGGTGCGAGACAGACTCTTTTGTTTTCGTCAACGATGCCTAAAAAAGTTCAAGATTTCGCTAAGCAAGCTCTCATCAATCCAATTATCATTAACATTGGACGTGCTGGGTAAGTCAATCTCAACGTAATTTAAGAAGTTGAGTACATCAAGCAAGAAGAAAAGCTCCAGGAACTCATTTAGTGTCTCCGAAAAACAAACCCACCTGTCCTTATCTTCTGTGATAAATCATCCGATGTCGACGTGATCCATGAGTATCTCCTCATCAAAGGTGTCGACATTACTGCACTGCATGGAGGAAAAAGTAAACTCAAAAAGGATAAATATGGTTCAGTATTGTCAAAAGTTAATCATTTTTTGTTTTGTTCAATCAATATCTAGAACAAGAAGAAAGAACAAAAGCGATGAAGGACTTTTAGAACGGACACAAGGATGTATTGGTAGCTACAGACATCGGTGCAAAAGGTCTAGATTTCCCTAATGTCCAACACGTTATCAATTTTGATATGCCAAAAGATGTAAGACAAACATAACTAAAATACCAATAACAATCACATATGAATATTGTTGTATTTCACTTATCCACAAAAGATTGAAAGCTACGTGCATAGAATCGGTCGTACTGGCAGACTCGGGAAAACAGGTAGAGCAACAACATTTGTGAATAAACAATAAGACGAGAATATCTTGAGCGATCTAAAGATGTTACTGATTGAAGCTAAATAAGCTATTCCTCATTTCTTGAAGCAGATCACACATGATGTTCAAAGTGGAGGTTGTGGATTCTGTGGAGGATTAGGACATACTATTCATAATTGCAATAAATTGGAAGTCCAAAAAATGAAGGCACTCACTGTATCAGCAGCATAATCATCAAAAGAAGAACTCAAGTAGTATCTTCCTTAGCAACATCCTTTGCTTAATCCTACTGCTAATAAGGATAGCAAAGACAACAATACCAATAGCAATAGTCTTAGATGAAATTTAACAAAAAAATATATTATTTCTATGCTGAGAAAAACAAAGTAAATTGCATGTTTCGGTAGATAAACAAGTTGAAATTTCAATCATTAACACAGTTTAGTAGGATTTAATATGCAGAAATATACTATTACAGAGAGAGAGTATCTTTGATTTCTTTGTTTTGATTTTATTAAGTTAATATCATGATGGTTTCAGCAGTTTTTCTTTGTTCATTTGAAACTGCGAGAGATTAAACCCTTTCGATGGACGAAATCCAGAGCGGCTGCTGGTAGTGCTCTTAGAGAACATATTCGAATTAATCTCACTATTTGTTGCAGTAGTTGCAGTAGTCGCCGGTGAGAACTATTATTTGGATTATTTGGGGGATTTACCTAATTTGTCTTTGGTTTGAATTGTTGGACACGATACGTTAAGTTGCTGTAATTATTGTGAATTCCTTTTATAGCTGCTATTATGACTCAAATGGTTTTAAAACAGTACATTTCCACTGCTGCTGCTGCTGCCACCACTTGTTTGTTTGTAATCTAGTAGCGTAACTGAAGGAAATTAAGCTGTCGAAGGTGCTTTATCTTGTTCTACAGAAGCTGAAATCAGCTGAACATGACTAGGTCTATTTTTGAAATTCTTCTTGCTCAAGGCAAAAACTGTATGGGAATGATTCAAGAAATTATAAACATGTAATCCATTCTAGAGAGTCTGTGGTGAGGATGATTGCACTTAATAGGCGTTCGACTAAAAATATGGCTATAATTGAATGGACGATCTATTGTAGTTTTAGAGTTATTGCTACTAATGCTAGTGTTGCTGATCAAAATTGAAACTATTCATGCTGCTACTTCCGATCTTTGGAGGGAAATGTGTTTAGGAAATAGATTTGCTAGGGAAATTAGAGAGAGTCACAGGCTTGATGTTTTCTAAGCTAAACAGTCTCTAATGCGCTTATGAGCTTGCTCTCTTCATTGGAATTCTCTCCTATCTGAGTTCAGGAGAATAAGCATTTTCACTTTGCAAGCTGATGCTACTTTTATTCCATGGTTTTTTAGCATTTCCTTAACTTGATGCAACATTTCTTGAAGGGGAATCGAGAGTTAGCATCTCAGAAGACACTGTATGTACCTAGTTAACTCCAGGAGTTCTAACTCTAAGATTATCTTTAACTTAAAAGAAATACTGCTGCTACAACTGCTTGCTAGGTTTGGTTGTTTCTTTGAGATCTTCTGCTTGAGTTCGAGATTCTTCCACTGGACTCAACGGTGACATTGCTAGATCGTTAAGTTTATTGCTATGATTGTGATTAATGTTATTGGAGTTGAGAGCTGCAGGTTCCGTGACTATTTTTTAGCTAAAATTTCTATGAATTCTCGATTAGAAAGGCGAAATACTGTCAACTGTAGCTGTACTTCCATCGCTTTTAATAAGCTAACGCAGTTTCTACTCGTAATCTCTGAGTTCTTTGATCCGTTGGTCTTTATTTTTTTTAGTCACAAACACCTACGGCTAAGGTGGTTTACCTAATTCGAGCTCCTTTCTACTTGGCTATAGTGATTAAATAGGTGATTCACCCATGTGCGCTTTGAGATCTTCGATTTATCCATTCTTAAATTTACTGTAGAATCGAAGTTTCAGTTATTCATGGAATCCCTTCACTAACGGATGGAGCATCTCATCCATTTAGCAAGCTGCTTATTATTGCTAATAACTAAGACTATGCGAATTATTGCTATTACTGTTTGGTGGGATTATTGGCGTCAAGTGATTACGAAGTGAGAAATGATTGCCGTTATGGGTATTATTAGGAACATGCAGATTGTTGCCAAATTGATCCTATGGAGTTGATTATTTTCGATGAATTTGTTCTTGGGCTTATTTGAGTTGTTGTGCGTCAGATGGATCTTGTAGATGGTTGTTAATGTGATGGTGATGATGATGCACTAGTGAACTATCAAGATGCGGGTTGTCATTGTTGTCTTCATTATCAGAAAGATTGTAGCTGTCTCGAGATTCTTCTAATACAAGTTTGCTTTGGGATACATGAATCTATCGTTTCTAGGGCTTAGCTATTATCCCCTGTTCAATTATTATGGGACAAGGTTGTTGTTCGTTGCTATTGCTACTCTGATGGGTAATTGGGCTGTTCAAGCTTCCACTGCTTATCCCATCCGATAGTGCTTTGCTAAGGGGAATTTATGAGAATTGTTAGGCTTAAAGTAGTTACTAACGAAGAGACACAGGCGTGTAACAAATAGGAGACTAACAAAACTACCCTTATGGTATCTAAGGGCTGGATTTATCTTTACTATCAAAGGTTTCTCTTTGAATTTCAAGAGGAATAATCGATAAACTTGCCGAATTTCTAGCATTCCTGAAGAATCCAGGCAATAACTTAATTTAATTACTGTTTTTAGAAGACTAAGCATGCAATAGCTACTTGGATTCGGGAGATATCAACTTTTATGAATCTAGATCCTCTTAAAACCCAAGCTATGTCGTGAGTTATCGTCTAATGCCATGATTAGAAGAAGTATGACTTTGATCATCAGTGTTCCCTAGAAGCATCATGTTATTAGAGATAATCGTAGCGTTTTAGCTTTGGTTTATGTTCGTGTATGTCGTGGTAACATTTAGATGATTACTCGTTGTGTTTATTGTTGTATTTCCATTTTTATCTGCATTATTATTGCTGTTTGTATTACTGATATTCGCTGGATTATCACTGCTGGAGATTTAATTTGGATTCGCTGTGAGCACATCAATTTTGAGTGTCTTCTTATGATTCCCCTTCCTCGAAGGAGGCACCTATTCATCAGCATGATTATCCCCGAATATCTAAAATGCAGCTTGCTAGCTGGGTGTAGCTTCAATTGGTTTGTCTTATTCGGCATCTTTTTTTTCTTTTAATGCTACAACTTACTGGATTTCATTTATCCTGTCTTAAACTCGTTGTAATCGAAGGGAGGAATAGTTCCGCATGTACTCTCTTTGTGTTTCATCTTTCCAGATGATCTTCATGTAGTCTCCCATTTTTATATAAATCAAGTTACCCTCGAAGGAGTGACACTCCACTGTAAATTAAAATTATCTGCCATCGGTTTCTACTCCTTCTTAGCCGAATATTTCGTATCTGCCCATTATGAATAAGGGAGCCTTGGTTTGCTGCTAGAGAGCAGGGTTGAAACTGAGTCTTCTGAGTTAATGCAATGCTGATTTATTCTCAGTTTCTTTGTGTACGCAGTTGTTCTTCTTCACCTAAGAATAATTATCAGAAACAATATTTTAAATGCTGTTTAACTCGATAATTCCAAGTCATTTTTGTTAATAAATATCTAAAGATTGCCAGTTACAACGAACTCCCCATTGACGATGATGTAGATTGCATCAGTGGATTCATCTTAGGTGATGACCTTTTCGCCCTTTTTGACTTTGATTCTAAACGAATGTGTGTAAAACGATTTTATTTTGTTGTAGTTCCAACTTGAAAATAACTCTATTTCAGGATAGAATGCTATTTCCTTTTTGATTTCATCATCTAAAATCTATTAAAATAGTGTGATGTAGTTTTTCTTATCGAGAACAGCGAAATGACAGTCTAAAAGGCATCTAATACTTGCACTTCTTGGTGCATCATTTACAAGGGCTAATTCCCCGAAGCTATCACCACCTTGAAGTTCTTTTACTTTTTTCAATTCGGTCTTATTCCGGATGAATATTCCTACTTTGCCTTCTAAGATAATGTAGAACTTCGAGCCACGCTCACCTTTACAAAGTACAAAAACATATACTTTCAGGGTTAACAAAAATATCCAATTGATTCTTCTTTTTAAATGGAAGGAAAAATGGCAGAAAAAGAGAAATATAAAAGTAGGCATTCCTAATCTCAAGTTCTTTGTGCAATTCTGTTTAGCTTATTCTATTTTCACAGTGTTTGTTATAAGCCCATCTCTTTTTTGTTGTTGATAACTTTATCATTTATTTTTATTTTTGTTACCCTATTGAAACACAAAATCTCCATGGTTAAATTTCTCGTAAGTCATGTGCTTGCAGCATTTCAGATGGATGTCTCCTTTGTTTTCTTGAATATACTTCTCAAAGAACGGAATATGCTTAGTCTTCTCTTGAATCAAGGATATATCATGGTCACTACGAATCTTCGGAGCTTTCTTGATAGGTCTGATGATGTCCTTTATAGAAATAATCGATTAATACGCATTAGTTTCAAGAAATGAAGAGCATTTAAGAACAAAAAAATCAAACGATATTGCTCCCCTTTTTTATAGTATAGCCTTGTTGTTACTTCAATATATTAGTCTAGCGCTGATTGTTTGTTGGCATTAGAATGGCTGTTGGTTTCAGAGGGTTTCATAAGAAGTATAAGAAAAACAGCAACACTTACAAGAATCAGAATCACTCTTCTAATCTTCTTTTTTTTTTTGATTGGTAATCTTTCCCTACTTTGCTGCTTTGACGCTTTGATTACTTAGGAATTTCCTTGCTATCTTCGCAAATTTTGTGTGATTAAACAAAACTTTAATCGAAGTACCTGCAGTCTATCACAGTTCTCTTTCTTCGCTTTCCTGTGAATTAAGCCCGTAAAAACCACAAAAATAAAACTCCATCTCACGTCTAATGGAAATGAATCAGAATCAGAGAGGTTCATACTTTAATTTCTATGCTGAAAAGAATAGAAGAAGAAAACAGTAGAACGGAAGAAGTTTATTAAATCCTGCTAGCGATTCCATGCAGATGAAGGGATCTTTTGCGAAGGGTCAAATAACAATTTTGAGGGGATAATTTAAAAGAAAAATTGCAATTGAAACAAATAAACATCCCAAATTGATTGATTAATACATCAAAAGAAGGGAGGATATCAATATTTTAAGGGAATTTTATTAACCTTTCAATTAATTTGATTTGCTATTAAAGCAAGAAAATATTGATGAATTAGTAGTAGATATTACCTCTGTAAACTCAATTAATTGGAGCTTTTTGGATAATTCAATAAGAGTTATTGGGGGAAATCAAAAATACAATATAAAAAAAGGAAATTAGAGGTTTATTTCAAAAACATCTTTAGTGAAAGAGGCTTGCAGGAAAATACCCCCGCGAGAAATAAAATACAAGATTTCTGGAATCTCAAAGTTGAATGTTCGTCGCATCAGTTAATTTGTTTTACACTTAGCAAATAAGTATTTTCATTCAGTAAATTAAAAAAAGAAATATCAAGAAAATTAAAATTGCAAAGAAACAAGGCAAAAACAACAATCTGAAGAAGAAAAAAAAGGGATTGATAAGAATGTCTTAAGCCACTCACTTATGATCGTTTTAAGGAAAATAAAAAAGGGTGTTTTTTCAGCAAAACCCATGAGATCACAAGCATGAAACAAAACAACAATTATACTTTTTTTTCTCTACATTTTCAAAGTAAAATTTGTCACCTAAGTTTATCATTGCTACTTGAATACAATCTTCAAAAGAAACGCTGATAGGATTATCTAGCAAGCAGTCAGACTTTCTAATAGGGATATTTGTTATTGTTTTTGCTCAACTTCGATACAGCTTGTTGGATTATTTCTTTTATTATTATTTTCTGATTTATCTGCTGGATTGTTCTCTTATTACAGTTGATTACTTTGAGAATCAGAGGGATGAACTGCACCAATCAAATCTATCTTTACCACTTCAAATTACTCATTTATTTCCTTGAGTTTTTCTTATTATTTGTTTTACTCATTAAGTAGTTCTATTGACTGATCTATTTCCTTTTAATCCCAAGATTCACTTTGAATTAGCACTTTCTGCTAATCTTCTAAGGAATCATTCGGACAATTAACTATCTTTGAAGATACTGAATTATTCAATTCTATTTAAATCATCTTAAGGTTCTGTTGTGAGTGTTCAAGTTATTCTTATAATCCTTTCAGCAACTGTTGATTACCTTGTAGCTTCTCCTTTTAATCAATTGAGCATTTCTAAGATACTTGAAGCTATTCCTTTGTCGTATTAAGTAATCCACTCAATTATTATTTTTCTTATGATATTTTTTAATTGAAATCTTCCAAAGTTCGTTTCTAACATTGTAATTCTATGATTTATTTAATCAGCAATGCATTCGATGCTTTCTCCTTTAGAATTGATTTGTTGTACATCTTAGGTTCTGCTAATGCTAACTCAAGCTATCTTGATAAATCTTTGTTTCTTTCATTAACTTCTTCTTTTTCTTTTCGAACAATCTCAAGCTATTTTTACATTTAAACTTGAAATAACTCATTTTATTCTTTCGCTAGCACTATTTCAGCTTATCCTTCTGATAATTGTTATTAATCGATTAGTGTCTCTTGTTTATCCCTTTGAGAGTTAGACTATTCCTTAGTTTAAGTTTATTGAATTTCTAATTCGTCTGAGCTAATCCTAGTTTAAATAATTTCTTCACCTTCCTTTTTTTCTTTTTAAAGAATTCCCTAACTTTCCTTGCAACTACTTAAAGTATCTCCATGCTAATCCATTTCTGACTATTTGTCAGCAGCAACCGAAGTTATTTACCCATCTTTGTTAACCAAAATATTTGTTTTCCCTTCATTTTGTTTATCTTCACTTTTTTCCTATTCTAAATTATCTAACATTTCATTATTTTAACTAATCTATTTCTCCTTCAATTACTCTTATTTTTTCTTTTCTTCATGACTACCTCCGCTACTACCACTTCCATTTTTCTAACCACTACTTCTATGCGTTCCTATTTCATTTTAATTTCCAATAATCTTCTTTCTCGTCTCAGTCAAAATATTTTCCTCCTCTTCTTGCATTGAAGAGACTCTAAACTTCGAAAGTCTAGCTTGAGCATCTTCTAATTCTTGTGTCTTCTGTAAAATCAATTACTTAACTTAGAATATCTGCAAGACTTCTTTCTTGAGCATTCTATTCTCTTCAGCTAGATCAGCCGCAGCTAATTTCACAGAAATATCATCTTCTTCTTAAGCAGATTCCTCCAGCATGCTAAATCTATTCATTTATCGCTAATCGGACACTTCAAAGAAGCAAAATACATCCAATCTCTCCTTGAAATCTCTCCAAATTGTTCCTGCGTTTAATTCATATTTTATCTCCTCCCATTCGATCTTTCCATAGGACTTCCCAATGAGATCTTCATTCACAAGAATCAGCACTCCAAGAGCACGTAGCATCTCAGTCCAGCGACGGTTCTAACAAATACAAAATATCAAATAAAAATCCACTGAGTTTAAAAAAAAATCATATTTTATTTCTCAATACATATGGCATGCTGATGACATGATGAAACACAAGATGCGAGATCTGAAATGAGAGTTTGTTAATGAAAAAGGAGTTCAGAAGCTCGATCCCTCTATCTTGAACAAAATGATAAATAGAACCTATTTCAGGCTATTCCGGAGTGAAACTCAGCTTATCTAACAGATAACTCATCAGATATTTCTCGCCATACGTAAAATCATTATGACTAACATGTGACACACTTTCAATCGGAATAATTATTCCATAAATCTCCTTCATCAACCTCCAAGCACTGCATTCTTTTCCGAATAATAGCAGAAACACAGTCATATCAATATATTCTTGTTTAAACGCTAAAACTGAAGACTAATCAGGAAAATCACTGAAAAATGCTCGAAGCACTCTTGTAACACTGGATGTCATCAATTTCGTATCTATAGGCTCCCCAGTAAAAGTTTAGCTGTTGCTTAGCACCCCTTGAATCATTTCCTACCAGGATACATTGTATTGCTTCATATTCGAGCTCATTTGCTAAAAGGTAAAATTGTTGTAATTCAAAGAATATCATTTTCTAACATAAATCTAAAAAATATTCTGTTTTTTTCTCTCTTTTCTTACTGCTTCAACAGCTAAGGTGTATTCTTGAAATGAAGCTTGTAACGTCAATGCACTCCCTTTGCTAAGTATTGATTAGTATTGCTCACTTAGACTACTTAATCTTCACAACAAAAAGCCAAAAATAGTCTTGAAGTTATGAATTATTTGATCCATAGAAAATGAAAGGAAATAAGCAAATGGTTTTAGATAAAATAGTTTGTTTTTAGCGATCATTTTCTATTTAGCTACTGCAATTCTTTTACTCATTAACGTTGATGTTTCTAAGCCATTGTTTCATTATTTTGCTATCCTTTCCCCAGCTTAACTAACCCTAATTAGAACAGAAAGTTTTTTGTTTTATTTTGCTAAAATACAAAGCGATAAATCAGAAAATTGTTGTGAATAAATCAAACTTTGTATCGAAGATATGCTCCATGATGATGATCATCTTAACAGTTGATGCATATCTTATGTGGTTTTTTGTCTTTACCTCCAATAATCTTAAAACAGATAAAAAACCAAAAAAAGAGATAAGAATCATCTCAAAAAATGCATAACAGTTCAATTCTTCAAGAAAAATAATATTTCGATTTATAATAAGGTTTCTCATTTTTTTCATACCTCTATTTTGATTTTGGAACATTCCTTGCAGACAGCTGCACGACAGCGCTTACAAGTATGCTTGTGCGTTGCTAATCCGAACTTGGATCCGCAACTCTAGCAGCTTTTTTTATCTAAACGCGATGACATATTTTGAGATTTTTTGCTTTATTGGATGAGGGAGGATTGGCTAAGAATTTGATGATAAAAAAAAGATATTGTCTTTGGGAGAGTTATTAGAAGAAAAAAAAGTTCAAAGTGTAATTTAGATTTCAGAGTTAATTTCAGTTTCAAGGGAATACATGATATATCCTTCTTTGGTATTAATGATATGAGTAGAAAATTAATTGTAATATTTATTGTTTTTGTTATTGTTGAATTAATATTTCTAAAATGTTAGTCAAAAAAATGAAAAAGTGTAGTAGCAATATTGAAACGAATGTGCAGCAAAGCATCCATAGCAAAACTTATTTACAATTTCAGAATTCAATTCTAAATAATCTCCTATTATCGTAATAAATTATTCTTCAAGAAAAAGAAAAGATTTTAATATAATTTCAAGATAAAGAGAAAGAATTATTATTTCTGGTCCAGCAGGTGCTACTTATACCTTGATAAAGAGTCTAGTTTATCAGATTAACGCAGAAATAAGAATGATTTGTGAGTGATATAAATATATTTCTTCAAATTAATTAAATAGTATTATCACTTTTTTTTAGACACTTTTAGAATAAAAATGGCATTTGCTTCAGTATCAAGGAGCTCAGAAACGATCTAAGAGCATTGTTTGAAATGGTAGAATATTGAGAATGATAAAGAGAAAGCATAAAAGAGTTTAGAAGGAGTCTAAGCAGTTCTTTCAAATAGAAAATATACCACAATAGCATTTATCGATAATATTGCGTTTTCAAATACAAATGGAAGGCTCCTCAATGGAGATGTATTATTATTTGAGAATTACATTGTTCTAAAAGAATCAACAGCTGATCCACCATTGCTTTAATCTATCCAACCGAATTCAAGCATTTTACTTGATTTGAAATCAGAATAGCCAGCTGGAGCGATGCTTCTAGCTGCTTCATTTATTCTGTCTAAAAAAGACACTTTGAACCTTAAGAAAATTGTTATTTATTCATCTGAATTCTCATAAATCTCTGAGCTCATCATTCAAGAATTACAGCCATAACTAACCCTGCGATTAGCGCTTGAAACATCATATTATCCTCTCTAAACTGTAAAATACGAACAGGATCTTAATAAAATGATCGAAGAAATTGATCACTTGGAACGAAAAATCAGAGCACGCAGCCAATTTGATAGATTCGTAGCAGTAATCTTCGCTAGAGACGCTACTCATGCAAAGAAACTTGCTAGAGAGCTATAAAGCAGCCCATAAATTAGCTCTAAAATGAAAGTTGAATTAGTAGCGAAGAAAAATAAATCAAAATATTCAGAAGATAACATTTAACTTAGCAGAGAATCTTCACAAATACCTTTTGAAGACCTGTCTACACAGTTAGATCAGTAGTTTAAATCCTTTATCTACATTGGCTGCAGCGTCGATTAGTTCAATGAAGAATACTACGCGAGAGATATCTCTGAAAACTGTTTTTGTGTCTGCGATTTCAGCTATGGAAGTGCAGTGATATTCGAACCGGAAATGGAGTGTTGGGTCGAAAGTAGCTTTGTCATTTCAAAAAGCTAAGCAGCACTCAGGAGATCATGTCTCTCCACAAGATACCCTGGAATCACCCTAAGAGCAGCAAAACGCTCCTCGTTTCTCAACTCGCAGACAAATGATATTCAACAAGCTTTCCACTAAGCGGCCATTTACTACAAAATGCAGTCAGAAAGATTTAACTTAACTAAGCATGTTGTGCCCGAGAAATTGATTGAGAGTCTCCAACTCAAAAAGAAGTTAGATTTGAAGAATCAAGCTGGATAGACTGATTAAATGTCCTCCCCCCTTCCAATCAATAAATATTGTCTAGACTCTCTTCCTAAGGATTCAATATTCCTCCGAAGTATCCTCTCAGTTGCCCAAGGACTAATCAACAAAGACGCCTTTGAGAAACAGCATAGTTCTTCATTTACACTTATCCGCAGCCATATCTGGTCTAAAAATGGATTGATTCCCACACTAGTCTAATTCAGATAGTCAGTTAACTCTTCACAAGATTCATATGCATAGGAGATCATTTGCTCAAAATCCTTTTTGAATCCAGTGTTCTCCCAGATAGCCCAGCCTTCATAAGAATTTTCCCTTGATCACACTCTCAAAGAGTACTTCCAAGCCTTCCCTCAATCTCTATTCTACTTCTCAGGGTAACAATACAAATAATAGAAATTGAAAAAATGAAACTAATTATTGGTTTTTTTTTGGTAGGAATAAAAAAACAGGATATATTTAAGTCTCGAGTGGCTTGAGCTTCCAAATTGCAGCATTTAGTCCTTTAAAGGTGTTTGCTGAGTATCCCTCAGTGATTTTAGTACATTATATGATCCGCTAAGGAGATTAGTTATTCATTTTAGATGCCTCAGCGATAAATCAAGAGCAACTGCCTGTGAAAATTTAACAACAAATCACTAAGAAAACTTCATTTTAAATCAGCGAATTGTACATAAAAAACATTAAAACACACAGTTTTTTGAAATTTTAATTCACTGACATGTTTAATTCTTTTTTATTTTAGGAAAATCTTCACCGAAGTGAGTTCCTTGCTGATTGATTTGATGTGGGTAAACAGTGGTGATCTCATAAATGTCTTCTCAGATGAGTATAACTGCATTGTTAAAATAAATCTGGATGGCGATTCCATTCTGCTTTATGAAATCGTGAGTTCTCAAGGTGAGATATATACTTCCTAGCAAAAGTTAGAAGCTTTTGATTCTATCCTGTCCACTTCCAAAAGTTCTCTAGCAAATGAAAATATTGAATTTGATTACTTCAATAATGTTAAACTCAGCCTCAAAAAAGGTAATAAAATTCATAAATTTATCTAGAAAAAATTGTAAAAATAAATATCTTTTTTATTAAAAAAAGGTGGTGCTATCTAGCGTATCATTCGATAAAGTCAGTATTAGACATTTTAAATCGACAACGTCCCTAGCAGAATGGGAATTGAGAAACTTCGAGAATGGATCAACGAATATAGTGAAGTAATCAGTGTCAAACCGCTAGAGTATGTGTCTAAAAATGATAGCCAAGATATCGAATGTGACCAAAGCAATAACCATAATATCAGTAGCTCACGAGGATTGAGCTACATAGTGCAAGTCGATAATCACAATGATGTGAATTTCTTCATTGAAGTTTTCGACTAAACAGAGTTAGATGGGAATATCATTAGCATTCGGTAGATCTCAAACAATCTGAAAGCGAAATTAACTGCAGGCGGTGCAAGCCTAACAGAGGATAGTATGGGAGTGAGATTAAAATGGTACAACCTAAAATGTATCGGTCCAGCTACTTTAGAATACGCTGACGAGGTGCAATGCACTGAAGTCTGGCAGAGATTAATATCAATCCCAAGAAAAGGTTTCAAGAGAATCGATCCAAAGACAATCGAATATAAATATAGCTAAAAAGGTTAATATAATCTTCAAAGCGAAGAAGAATGGATCAACTTCATGCGGATTAATATCTTAGACGTCAAGCCTGCTATTGTGGTGGTCTAACGGGAAAAAAAACCTGATATTTTAAGACAAGAAAGTTTGATTAAATCGATAATAAAAACACATGTTACATAATAATTCCAACTCGGGAACATATCTTCTAACACTGCTACATCAAAGAAATCAGCTGTTATCTACTTCCACTCTGAGTAGGACATCTAAAAAACATTGAGAGCATATAACATGCAGCTCAATAAAATAGGTGTTTCTCTTACATTTGTTTCGCCGTTTTATTATTACACACATTAAATCTAATCCTCTCTCAGGGATATCTTCAAGCGAGCCTTGAAAATGGTAAATAATCATATTTAATAGCTTAATTTGTAGTTTGACATGTGGTTTCTACCCTAAAAACGCAGGATAGGATGTTTACGAGCATGATAGCTTCAGGAAAATGCAAAATGACATTTGCAAATCGGGAGAATGAACTTGGGTAAATTGTCGAAGTGATCAAATTAAAAGGTAGAGAAGCAGGGATTTTCATGGCGTTGAGGAATAGAATGATTGATTATCTCGAGGGGAAGTAATTAGTTATTTAGAAGAGCAAATACAGCATTGGGAGATTGAATTCAGTGGAAGGTAGAAAATTATGTGAATAACTAGGTGTTGATTTTGGATGTGTGATACGATATGATGGGCAGCTCACCAGCGAAGGAGACTATGTGATTAGGGTATTTGGATTATCACCTGATAAAGAAAAAGAAATTGAGAAAGAAGAAGTAGAAGAAGAAGAAATACCTATGAGTAAATCTACTAAAAAAAGTGAAGATGGAAATGAAAATATTGTAGGAGAAAAAAATGGAGGAAGCTCACTAAAAGCTAAATAATTTGCAAACAATTCTCAATTATCTCAAATCCAGCATTTAATTGAGTAGATGCTTGGGTAGATGATCGATATTTCAATTCCTTTAGAAGAAAATCTATTCAAAGTTGCATCAAAATTGCTTATGCTTAATGAGCTACAAGAAAGATTCGCACTGGAATCGCTGGTTCTTAACAGGCCAAAAAGATGCATCGAAGCAAAAGGATCTGATAGAAATATCAGTATTTTCAAAGAAGCCTTTGCTTTGCTCGTTGAAAAGCTCGAATAATCAGTGAATCAAGAATAAAAAAATGATTTTTCACTTCTCACAGAAACACTCAATAAAACAAATTCCGCCATCATTGTCTGTGAGATTTGTCTCATGGAAATTGATCAACCATATCGACTTCAAGTACGTTTCTTATTTTTACACTCAAAGATATCAAGATTTTTGATTTATTTATGACTTTTTTACAAAAAAAAGGATTGCAGTCATAAATTTTGTGCTTCATGCATGAATTTGTACTTAATGGAATGTCTAAAAGACTACCAATAGATTCCTTTGCGCTGCCCCAAATGCAGCTTAGAAATAATTGTCTAGGATCTAGTTGGCTTGCTTGATGAGGCTCAGTGGAAAAAACTAGTTTCTTTATCTTTAAGTAAATATGTCAGGGAGAATAAAAAAACCTAATCGTTTTGCTTCACTTCAAATTGTCTTTACATATTCGATCCATCTTCACAAACCTACAAATGCCCACTATGCAAGATTCATTTCTGTATCGCTTGCAAGATCCCAGTTCATCCAGGAGTTACTTGCTAAGAAGCTCAAGAAGGCATGGATCTTGTTACAAAATAGTATTTCGCAGAAATCGATGCAAGGTAAAAATAAAAGAAGATATTTTGAAAGAAACAAATAATTAATTTCTTTTTTGTATTTGTAGGCGCTGTCCAAATAACTGGTGTGGAGCAATAATTTCAAGGATCGATGGATGCAATAAGGTATAATGTAAATCATGCAATAAATGCATATGCTGGCACAAGATCTGCATGTAAGTTTTTGATACTCCTGAGAAGTGTTATGAACATCTTTAGAAAGTACACGGAGGCTATTTTTGAAAGGGGATTTTCATCTTTCGAAAATTCAACCATGTTTTCTTTAAAAGAAAAAGAGTCGATAGTGTATTTCTGAGTTAGATTTGTTGTCTGTCTGTTTAGTTTTTCAAAAATGTTAAAATTAATCTAAACCTACAAAATTTTAAGATATGCATCATTTACTAACCTAAGTAAGTCTCATTAATAGAAAAAGATTTAGAATCCACTTTTCAAAAATAACAAAACATAAAAGATTTCTATTGAGAATATTTTCTTAACTTTCTACTCAGAATTACTGTTGAAAGTCGATACAAATGCCCTTTATCAAGCACTCAGTGTAATAAATAATAATAGAGACAAAAATTGACCACGTAGCACTAATAATGATGAAATAGCTTGTGTAATTAACAAGCAAATATCAGGATAATCCTGGTTTTGCATCCTTATTCCAAAAGAGATTCTCAGGATATCGCATTTTCTTTTTCTTACTGAGCAACATGCCAATCTAAAATCTTCTATGTATCTTCAAACCTATCTTCCGTACTGGAGCTCCCAAGAACTAAAATAACAACTTACAGATGTTTATTGAGTTGCGGAACAAATTTAGAGTAATGGGAACTAAGACAAGCCCCCGCTGAAGGAGTAATTCCTGTTTTCACCCCTAAATACCCATCATCTAGTAATTTATTTGTGTTTTTCCAATGATTTTCTCCATCAGCTAACAAAACCTCCTCCTGCTGTGGATAGTTATCACTTCCTTCTTGTTTTTCTTGTTCTTTGTAATACCTTGCACTGAAGGATTTAGTTGCGACAATCCTCCTGAATAGTTTCCATTTCAAAGCTTTAATAGTCAATTTAGACAGATCGTTGCATGTAGAACGGTTATTTTTATTCGGAAGACCATGTGGATTAGCAAATTAAGTGCATCTCAACCCAAGTGCACTAGCTACTTTATTCATTTCTCTGACAAATAACCTTATGTATTCAGGGGATTGGTTATCGTATCTCGTATCGACTTGCTGAACGTCCAACAAAGAATACTTGCATCCAGTGGTTTCGTTGTAAAGTAAACAACCGAAATTTTCAGCAAGACAATTCGCTGCATCGTTCCCACTTGGAAGCATTAATCCATATAATAAATCTTCAGCACTGTACCATTGATTCTCCTCCAAGCATGCACTTGTTCCATTCACGCTAATCTAACAGAAATAAATGGAAGGTTTAGGGAGAATAAGTTGATAGAATTGCTAAATTATTTTGCTTTGGTTTTCCCAGATTTTAAACTGAATTGTCCTCATCAACATAACCAGAGAGTAGACCCCAAAAACACCAATGGATAAAATAATTAAATTTCAACTTAATTTTAATTACAGCATATTCTGAGACGCTGAAGAATGTTTCACTGAGATTTAAATCGAACCGCTTCATTAGCTTCAAGGCTACTAAACAAGTCATTATTTTCGTTATTGATGCCATTTCTCGAACTTCAAATGTATTCTCTCCTCCAATATATTAGCCATCATCATCTTTATAAATGCCCCAAGCTTTACAAGACACATCTGGTCTTGTTTCATCCTTATAGCCTGGAAGAGAAAAAAAACAATCAAATTTTGTATTGTTTTTTTGGAGTAATTTCTAAATTCCTTCAGTACCTTTGAGTCTAGCAATTAACTCAGATTAAACAACAATTGACCTATCAATCTAAGGAACTTCAGACATTATTGGTGGAGCAATATTTGCAGAAGCTAATCCAATCGCAGGAAGACAACCTCTAGCTGGTCTTCTTTTTAAAATAGACGTTTTTCTGTTGTCGTTCAATCCTAAATTCAAAATTACACAAAGAATTATAAAAGAATCAACACAGCTTTAAAAGATAAATTTGTTTCCAAATTACTGTTGAAGTTGCCACATGATGGCGTCTTCGTCATCTAAGCCTGTGAAAGCAATGGTTTGGGGATATAAGATGCATTCAAAGTTTAATTTGAAGTTGTTCCTGCAGAAGAATTTGTATTCACTGATGCTATCTGTGGCCCTAAAGCAATATTGCTATTGTTGTGGTTATTCTGAGCTATCGCAGATGATATTTTATGATGCGGAAGAGTCAGCTGATTCTACTAGGCTATTTTTAAGAGTTTCGATGGGATAGGTTTATGCTATGAATTAGATCTAAATAGCATAAAATTATTTGTCACATTATTAGTATTATTGTTATGGGAAGGTGCACTATGCTTATGATAGTTTAGAAGATTGTTCGAACTCGATGATAATGCAGTACCAGTAGTATTTGAAGTTGTAGTAGCAGAATGCATCTTATTAATGAGATTTCTATTCTTATGAAGAAATTATCTGAAATCCTCATCTAAGAAATCCAAGTCAGCATCATCCCAGATATCTAAACCTGGATCCATTCTAGCATTGTATACTCTACCTCTGTTCGTCATTTGGTTGTGTTCTCTTCAGCCTCTCTCTCTTTCTCTAAACTTGATTTTTGTGATTATTTAATTTGCTAATTCTCTTCACTTTACTCTTCCCATCAACTGGTGATATTCCTTCTATTGAATAAATGTCCTAAACACTTGATTGTTTTTTTCCCTATGCTTTTGTGATCTAGTAGCAGTTGTAGTTACTTATCATAGAGAATACAAAACCTAAAGTGATAAATTTGCTTTTTATCCATTCAAAAATATTAGAAATTAAAATATTCATTCTGTCCGAAATTACAATTTATGTGTTCTTTCTGCCCATCCTAAAAAAAAACATTTGGAAAGATAGGTTTAAAGATGTAAAAAGCCATATTTACGATTATCCTTGAAGGTTTTAGAGAAGGTTAGCTTATCCTTGAAACAAAATATAAAATAACAATACGTTCATTGCTACAAAAATAAGGAAACAATACTAATGAACTTCTCTTGCATAAAAATTAATGCACTCACATATTCTCACACACAAATTTACGAATGCATGATCTACAGAGTTAAGCAGCAAGGCAGCTAATATTTCTGATTTTGCATTGTTTGCATTTTGGAACTTTTTCAAAGTCAGTTATTTTCCACATAGGTCGATCATTATTTTGACTCAGCTGCTCTTCAACTTCCATCTTAGAGTTTGTTTCATTTTTAGGAGATTCTTTTTCCAAACTCTCAAAATCAGAATATTATTCTTATTCATTTCCTTCAATAAATACGTAATCTTAACACTCCAATACCAATTAAAACTACCAAAATGGATTTCGAACCTGCTTGATTTATAAAGTAGATACGCCTCCTTAATTCGGTTTGATTTTGTAGTTCTAGGATGAAGCCACTGATTGTATCAACTCAAAAACTATTTTGTTGTTAATCTCATTTTCTCTCTCAATAGTTTGAAACAAGTCTTTCCATTTTGACTAAGTTATTACATTCTTCACAATAGTAAAAATAGGTGTATCTAAGAGTTGCACAATAGATTACTTTAATCCAGTATTTAGAAATATAATTGTCAGAACTTCAAGTTTATCAGCTACCAGAAAATAATAAAAATCATTTGTTTATTTCTGGAAAGGAGTTATGTTAATATATTATGATTATTTTGTTTGCTAGATGGCGTTATTAGTAGTCTTTGTAGTTTGATTGCTAGAACTAGTGCTTTTTTAAGAAGTTTATTCAAGTGCGTAAATCAATTCATCTTCTGATTAACTTACAAAAGTATACAGTGGGCTCACTTTGTTGAAGTTGAACACTCCAATAGATATTATCGAGCCGTTTAGATGTATCACAAACCCAATAACCCTATGGTGTAAAGTCTGTTTAAAGATGAATTCTTGCAATTGTGTTATATCTCCAACATCGATTTCCCCTTGAACACAGATTTAAATATTTAAAAGTATCTACAATGATGTTATTCCTTTTTTTAATGAATCTTGCTTATTGTTACAATTCATTTCTAAATACCTCTATTCTAACTCAATGATATCATTTAGAAGCCGTTATGTTTTATTTGAGTACTCAAGCTCTAAAAGCCGCCTTTCTTACTTGTTTTAGTCCATAATGTTTTATACTTTTTCTTTTACAGCTGAAGTAATTCTTTCATAAAAGCCCTTATTTTCTTCTTCTTTAGAGTCTGCTTCATTGGATACTCTGAACAATTTCTTTAAGATTTCTTCTCTTTTTTAGCTATTTTTTGACTCAACTGATTCTAACCCATCAACTCCAACTTTCTCCAAGGTATTTGGGAGTGTATGTTCCCCATTAATCTGCAAGTGCATAAGATATCCAAGAATAGCTCCATCGATAATATTCATGAAAAAATTATTTTGTTGACTACTTTGGACTTTAAACACTCTCATCTCAAACCGAAGCAAGGGAAGAGAAAGGACTTGGAGGATATTTTCAAGATTTGCTCTTGTTTCTTTCTCTGTGCTATCCTTCCCTGTTTGCTCGATAAGATAAGTTGATTAGTTTTATTAGATTCTCTTGGCTATTTTCATTTGTTTTTTTTTGGTTAGGGAGTGACTTTTGCTAATATTTATTAAGTTTTTATTTGATTAGGAGGGG
>Ga0302271_10000528_pt1 | contig 37478 bp, 55 predicted proteins | sample III_Bog_N1_1_FD_198767 | JGI IMG/M metagenome (GOLD analysis project Ga0302271, IMG submission 198767) | Peat permafrost microbial communities from Stordalen Mire near Abisko, Sweden - III_Bog_N1_1 | ecosystem: Environmental > Terrestrial > Soil > Wetlands > Peat | place: Sweden: Abisko... | reverse complement strand
GATTTATCAATTGGTTGAAACAATTAAGATACAAGTAAATAAAATAATAATAGTTGATAATAACTCAGATAAGAATGTTCAACTGAAATTGAATAATCTGAGTAAACAAAACAATATTTCAGTAATATTTAATGAGAAGAATGTTGGTATTGGAAAAGCACTAAATCAAGGCATAAATTTAGCTCATGAATTGGGTTTTTTATGGGTATTAACATTTGATCAGGACTCAAAACCATATAGTAACATTTTAGATTTATTGTGGAATGTTTATGAAATGTATCCAGATAAACTGAATATTTATAATCGCCAAAACAAATTGTACAAATAATATAAAACAAAATGTACATAAATATTTTCGCACGCACAAAGATAATCAAAAAAGGCATCCACTGACTGGATGCCTTTTAAATATCATTTAAATGCACTTTAAACCCTTTTCCAAAGCATAATATCAGTATACCCCGCGTTATGATTCATCCGAGCGGCCACCTCCTTTTTAGTTGCTCCATTAAACGGGTTCACAGCCCCAAGGTTCTTTTCAATCCAGTCGGTCAACTCAATGATACTACTTTTATTTGAAGTGAAATAAAAGTAACTTGTACCCTTCAGAACCGACAACACATCTAAGTAATTAGCCAACTTCCAATAATTTGAATAGGTTGATACATCGGTACTCAGATACGGAGGGTCAACCAGGAACACAACACCAGTTATATGCTTCCAACGGTCAAATAATTCCCTATAATCCATCTTTACCACCTGAACTCCCTGAAGGTAATCGTTAGTCGGCTCATAGTCTGATTTTCTTACACAATTATACATTCCTTGTTTTTTCATCTCTTCAAAACTCATTGCATAGTTCATGCTGAATAGCAGACTAGATGAAATTGTAATGTAATCAACATACCCTGTTGTTTTTTCTTCGCGTTCTATGGCTTTCAGGATACTTTGTTTGGCCTCTTTACTAATAACCTTGTCAACCGGTTCATTTATTAGAATAATGCGAAATTCAGCCAACAGTGCGTTCGTGCGCTGGATGTTTTCAATCCTGACATGATAATCATCAAAATCATTATAGATAACATCGGCACCTGGATACATTTGTTTTACCGTATGTGCCAGTAGACCTGAACCGCCGAACAGGTCGACAAACATGGGTGCATTTTTGAACTCCTTTAAAGCGATTTTAAACTCTGGAAGAAAACGCCGTTTTTGACCCTGAAACGGCAGCGGGGCTTGAGAAAATTGTTTCATTTTAAAAATTTGTTGTTTAATTTATTATTGTTACTTTTGTGACGCTCTCAAAGCTCTTAAAAATAAAGGTGCAAACACACCTACTTCAAAGGCATTTAGCCTCTGTCGTGGTGTGTTTGCACCTTTGTCATTTAACCGCCGGAGAGCCGGTTGAGTGGAGATGGAGGCTTTTTTAATTACCTACCATCAATTATTAATTTATTTGATAAAACATTATACTATCCTCAGCTTTATCACCACTGACGCCAATAGTTGAAATTTTCCCTTTGAAATAGTTTTTAGGAGGTATAACTCCATAATCTTCCAAGATACCGATTGATGTAATTTTGCTTTTCAAGCGTGTAACTGGTGGAATAATACCCATGTCAAGGACAATGCCTATTGTATTTATTCTTATCATGGTTATTGATCGTAATCTACATTAAAATGAGCATTTAACACTGGTAGTAAGAACTTCAATACTGGGATTTTATAATAATAATTAACAGTATCCGTTGCTAACGTTACAAACTCTTGATCAGCATTTGTCACTGCCCAACTGTCGTAATATGCTATCTTATCATTTACAATCTCACTAAATAAAACCGGCTTATCAATGTTTACTCCAATTTTATGGAATAGCATTAAAACGTTACCCGATAAAGGGCATGAGAACCTTGGGAAAGCGGATGGTGTTGTAAGGTCATCGTAAGGTATTATCTCGACGCTTTCAAGTGGAGTAGCTAAAACCTTTTTTACTACCGTTCCTGAACCTGCATTTAACAAGGTAAAATTCAATACACTAGTACCTGTTTTGAAAAAGTAATCTGGTAAATACTGCGTTCCGTTGAAGATAACAGCAGAATAAATGTCCCTGTTAATATTACAAACTTTATAGATTGAATTAGTTTCTAATGCATCAGTAGGTATTAATGCAGTTCCATTCATTAGATTTTGGTGTTTGCCGAAATAGTAACCAAAAGCACTGCCATCAACAGACATTGTACCAACGCCATTAAATTTGATACCATTAGGGATTGAAATAATGGTATTACTTTTTATCCTATTCCATATTTGAGCTGATGCCGAATTGAAGTCAATTGATTGGTCACTGTTTACTCGCAATAATGTGCCTACATTTATAGTATCTGTTCCGTCTGTATTCACATCAATAGGTGCATTCCACATTGTATTTACCATAGCGGCAGCCGGTTTAAAACAACCGACAAAACCACCAAGATCGGAAGCGTATAAAGCTTCATTGTTCGATTGTGGATTTAGTGAATAATCAGACACCGTACCATCACCATTGTACGCATTAAATATATTTGCAGATGTTCCTCCGTTTCTTTGTTCTTTTACAATTCGACATGTTTCGTTTCCAAAAGAGTCTTTTACAAATAATGATGTAGAATCATCAATAGGCATTCCTGCAACTACATAAGCATCCCGTAATAATTGTATATTAGCTTTTGAGTCATTTGTCCAAACGGGTTGAACAATAGGTACTGATAGGTATTTGAAAATACAAGTCGATGGGAAAATAGTATAAAGATTATATCCAAAATTTGAGTTCACATAATTTAATTCTCTAATTTGAATACAATTTTTTATTGTCCCCAATGAAATATCATTACCAAAAAATGTAGATTGGTAAATAAAGTGATCTCTTCTACTATCATTAGAGCTGCCATGTGCGATATCTTTAATTAATAAGTAGCTAAAATCGTTTAGTCCATATACATTATATTTATTAATTATTGAATGAATCCACGTTCTGCTATTAACTGATCCACTAACGCTGTCAACAGTCATATTATAACAACCAACTCCTTCATATATAACAGGATTATAATTTAAGAATAGTAATTGTTGATTAATTTCATCACCTATTAAATTTTTACCGTTTAAAAGAAAATATTCATTTGTAACTCCTCTAAAAACGATATAACTTACTCCGCTTTTTTGGTTGGCTTTAAAAGCCGATTTAAAAGGATATTCACGAGTTCCATCCCCTGAAAAATCAGCTCCTACATATGTATGATAAAATACAGTATTAGCGTTTGTTATAGCTGTAGTTGAATCAGTACCATCGGGATTGGGTACAAATCTTGTCTTAAATAAATTTGCCATCTTTAAACAGTTTTAATCGTTATAAAAAAGTCAGAACAAGCCCAGTTACTTTGATCTCTAAAAATGTAGTTTGGGCAAATCACAATAGTAAATGATTCAACTTTTACCGTATATGAAAATGGTCGTTTAAAACGATCCAGTGAATCAGGTATAAGTTTATCATTGATCAACACATTTACATTCTTGTTATACCATGTTTGAAATTCCTGTGATTGTTCAGAAAGCATTTTACTTTCATTAAATTGTATTGTATTTGTTATATTCATGATAATATGATTATTGCGTTTGCGTTGTTATAACCTGTTTGAATTAAAATGTCATTTATAACTAGTTCCGTTCCTGTCGGTAAAGTAACCCCAATTATTGATGTCTGATCGTAATTAGTAGCACCTATTGTTACAGATATACTAATGCAATTAGTCATTAACTGTACACTTGAAATCGTTTTACTTGATGTCCATTTGAACCTCTGCGGATATACAATACCATTTGCACCGGTTTTAAAAAGGGATATATTTAGAGGTGCAGGTGTTCCGTTAGTTCCCTGCGCTCTTATTCCTGTATCCGTTGTACCATAATACCAGTTACCATTTACGCCAATTGTTGGCGTTATTCCATTAACAGCAGTGGGTATTGTAGGTTTATTTTTTATAAAGTCTTTTGCGGTATCGTCTGTTTGGTTGAAGTCTGATTGAATTTGGGACGCTTGTGATTTCTTCACATAAACATCTTCCCAATCAGGATAAGCCTGAGGGTCGGCTATATCGATTCTACGCCTTAAGGTATTGCTATCATCATTCCAAACTTGAAGGATACTGACATCTTTAGTTATGGATAACCTCCCTGATCTAAATCCGGTAACTGCGTATTCGCCATCTATCAGATCGGTTCGGTTAAGGTCTTCCCATGTTGCAATAGGTAGGGGAATAGGTATCCCAAATTCTATGAACCAATTACCCCATGCACCATCATGCTGTGTATTTCGGTATTTAATTCCATTCTCAAAAGTGATTTCACTTATAAGACTTTGTCCATGTTCGGCCTCCTCAAAAGATGAGTATCTAATTTCAAGATTAAAATTATATTGTTCATTCCATGGGGCAACTAATGTTATTCCAAAAGAACCCGGATAACCGATTGTATCGACACCTGTAATATCATCAAAAAGAAATGTCCCTTTTTTAAAATAGGTTTCTTTTATATTTTTGCCATCCTCATCAGACCCGGCACTATTAGAATAGCCCGCATAGGATGAATAGCCGGCTCTCTTTGATAATACGACATCAGCTTTAGTAGTTGATTCAACACCTCCTACATTTTCGTATACATTTTGACCTGAATAGTCAGCCTTTGATTCAACCGCATCAAGTATTGCAGCACCGGCATCACCAACACGTTCAGCAGTATTTGCCTCTTTACCTTTTTCATTTCGTATTTGTAGCCACAATTGTCGGGCAATGGTTGTTAAACTCATAATAGTTTATTAATTAAATTGGACATGCAGTTGCATCATACACCCGTGAACCATCTGCCGAAACAATTAGACCGGGATACTGACTTTGATAATTTGCCTGTACATATGCAGCATAATCCGTTGCGCGGGTGTTATAATCAGCCGTTGACATCTTAGCCAGTTCATCTGCCGTAACAACCGGATAAGTCACGCCCTGAGTAAAGGTAGCCATGAATGGCAATACGTTCACTGATTGCTGAACTCCGTTTAATTTTACTGTTACCGTTAGCGTTTTAAATCGCTTGTATCCGTTATTTATAAATGCCATTATCGTTGTGGTGTTAATTCATTTGTATAATTATATGAGCTATCAGAATTAGGAGTAATACTTACTATATCAGCACTTATTATTCCATAATCGCTTAAGAACGCTTCTGACTGTGAAGTACCGAGTGGCAAATAGAAATTATAGTTACCATCTTGTCCGGTATGTGCAATGCTTAGATTTACAACTATTGTTACATTCGATGCAACCGTATAATCACTTTCTACATATGCTCCATATCCCGAAAAGAAAACACGAATATTATTATCAATAGGTCCGACATCTGTTTTTTCGCAAATAGGATCAGTCCATGAAGCTTCATACGTTATTCCATTCAATTCACATACAGGGTCAGTCCAGGCAATTTCATATGTCACTGTTGTTTGTCCGATTGAATACCGTTTCCCTTTAAGCTTATATTTTTCAAGCAATGAAACAAGTAATTGACCATTGACAGTTATTCCCGAAGGTATGTTTACAATAAAATCAACTATTATTCCATCACCGTCTGTTATATAAATCGTTTTCAAGAAGTTTCCAAATAACCGGTAATTCAATATAGCTTCAATATACATCACCTGGCACGTCATTGCAGCCTGTAACCTCATATCTGACTGCCACGCTTTGAACTGTTCATATTCAAACGTTAACGGTGTAGATACAGCCTTATAGATTGCAACCAGACTTTCTGAACGCAGGAAAGTAGGCATTAACAGATTTACCAGTTTATTAAAATCTATATTCATACTATGTGTGGTTGATATGTTGGTGTGATTACACCCAGTTGAAACCAACCGTTTGTACTTTCAAAAGTTCCCCAGGTCTGCTTAACTACTGTGTTAATTTTAAATTCAGTAATTGAAATATCAACTACACCATCAACGATCTGTATTGCATCCATCAGTTTTGTAATATTCAGTTTTCCACCAAAGTCATTATCATTCAAATTTGAAATAAATGCCTTTATTGCATCAATGACCGGATAGTTCGCTGCAATAATTAACTTTCCTGTTGAGTCGAGAACAAGCGGATTATAATCCACCGTGATTCCAAAGTCAACCACATCACCGGTTCCGGTTATTACTTCTACAAGAACGCCTGCCGGTTTAATCGAATTGGCATACGCTTCAAACAGAACCTTATCATCATTTGTAAGTGCTGTAATATCAGTCCCGGTTTCAGTAGCTACAAACAACTGAACTTTACAGATACCATCTACATTTTGCCTAACGGCCGACCTTTTTATAATTTGCTTTGAAATATCAATTGTTGCATATCCAAAAATGAATGTTACAGGATTCATGACGAGACCTATTCCTTTTTGAAACAACATTACCTGAGCATGCCACCATGAAGAATTAGCGATATAAGCCCCTTCAACCTTATTCTGTATTTCAGTTTTAAAAAGGTCTAAAATCATTTCAAGACTCCACACCGCAAACGCAAAGGCATAAAATATCATGCTTTCAAAACTTACTTTTGAAAATAGACCATCGAAACCAGTTACGATATCCTGAAAACCATAAAGTCTTTGAATTGCAGGCTGTGAAATATATGCGTTGCCTATTTCCGTTTTAATGTCAGCAATTAGTCGTGCCATAATTAATTAAATGTAAAGTCAAATGTATAATCAAAAATCCGGTTAGTACTGCCCGGACTCGAACCTAATCCGGTAGCCGGCTTAATTTGTTTATCCTGGTAATAGGTAGCAATTTGTTTATAAAGAATCCCTGCCGGTAAAAGAACCATTTCTGAAGTAAGTTCATCAGTTATTCCGATTGAGTTGATTAATGCCATTTCAAATGCCGCTTCAGCAGAACCTGAAACCTGAATAGCGATATCGAAAAGAGTTTGCCCGGATACCGATTTTAGAACATTGTTCTGCATAATTGGACTAACACCAATAAGTGAGACCGGAACACCGCTTGATTCAACCGTTTGTGCCCGACTCGATGCCGGCTTAATTTGTTTGTCCAGGTAATAATTTGAAACAGTATCGTTCAACACCTGAGATAATTTCAGTTCGCTTATTGTATCCAAGTCATCAGTCAAGTTCAAATCATTCAATAATGCCATGGAAAAAGCTGCCTCAATTGAGCCGGCTGTTTGAATAGCTATATCGAAAATGGATTGACCTTGTAATGCTTTCATGATACTTTTTTATTGTTTATTCGTGGGGATCCTGTAGATATCACTTTATAACATTATACTTTTTCAACAAATAGTATACGAAACATAATCCGGATAAAATCAAAATTATTATACTGATCGTAACCCAACCAGGCGTTTTTGTTTCTTGAGTAAGTTGATCGGATGTTTTCAGTGAAACATCCGATTTACCTTTATCTGTTATCGACTCATCAAATTTAAAGTTCGACTTATCTTCATTTCGTGTCAGATAATCTATATTACTATTATTGTCAATGTTGGTATTAAGGTTTTTTTGATTGACTCTATGAGTCGTTTTCTTATTCGTAGTGGTTGATATCAGATATTGATTACCGGTTGAATCAGGCTTTGAATAATTGGTAGTCGTGTTTTCTTCAACAGTTGTTTCTTCAACAGTTCCGGTGTCGTTTACCTTCACAGTTCCTGACTGGCTTTGTTTTGTTTCTGAAGTATTCGTGATATTCAAAATGGAATCAGCTGACAGTTTAGTGGACAAATTCGCTGCTGTTTTTACTTCAGCTTTCGAAGTGGTAGTTTGCTTCACTGTACGACAACTCAATGTGATCAGCGAGAGTACCATGAGAAAAAGTAGTTTTTTCATATCAATCAATTTTATTTAGTTCGAGTAAAGCCGGGCATTTATCAGCTCCGGGACAGCTTTTTGCCTTATTTATCGCACGTGTCAATTTACTGACTTCTGTTTGCAATGATTTAGCCAGGCTTTCAAATGATATTGCCAGTTTTTCAAATTCTTCCATTCGGTCTGTCAATGCTCCTATCCGTTGACCATCAATGGCAGACTTTTCATCTGATAGCTTTTTCCATAGTTCTGCAATTTCTTGCACGTTAAGAATTCTCTTACCTTCATTCTCAATTTCAGTACCGGTAGCTTCAGCGTTAGCCTTTTTAGCCTCTGCAGCAACTTTGTTCTTTTGACTTTTTAGTGTCAATAGATTTATCATCCAATTACCACCCAAAATGGTAGCAACTAACAGGAGTATTTTTTCTGTTAAATTCATTCTATTCTTTTGTTAGCTGTGAAGTACCTGCCACTGCTACACAAGTAGCAACTACATATCCTAAACCGGTTATTAAAACAGAGTTTAAATTTAAACTCATAGTCGAATTTACAACTAAAACAGCCGCACATGATCCACCAATTTTTAATGCGTACCTTTTCAACTGAATGAAAAACTTTGGTGATTTTGCGTTTAAGCGTTCAATTATTGTATTCATAACTATCATTTTGTAAAATATAATGTAACTTCAGCTTTACGTCTCTTTACAAGTCCTGGTAATACCTTACCACCTCCATGAATCCAACTATTAAACTGATTAGCTATTGATGGATCATTTGTATTTGCCAATACTTTTTTTAATAGAGTACTATCACCCAATCCTTCAGGAATAGTATCAATATCAATATCAGAACCACAGTTATAAGCAAAATCAACCAACGCATCAAACTGATTTTGTGAAAGCTTAACCGATTTAGTAAGAAATGTCACATCCTTTTCAAATGCTTGTAAGTCCCACAAAAGAATCTGGTCAGCTTTTTGTTGAGTAATAGCAGGATCTTTCATAGATACTCGAACTCCATTTGGGTAACGAGTACTACCCCAACCAATCGTTGGGATACCTGCAGGACATAAATATGGTTTTAATTTACACCCCTCAAATTGTTTTACCAATAATACTGCTTTAACTGATTTCATATTAGTAATCTGCTTTTACCTCCATACCGGAAGTAGTTATACTTAATTTATCCACTTTTAGTCCATCCTTTGCAAACTCTTCACGTATGGCCTTTTTCCATTCGTTCAGGTCATCATCGTTTGCCATATCGTTAATACCCACACCAAGCGTAGGATTCTCTTTAAACTCACCCTTTTGAGCATTCAGGATCATGTATTGATTCTGATAAAGCGTATCACCAACTGTTATCCCTGACACGATCAGTCCGGAACTATCGCGAACCGGATTAATTGCCAGTTCCAGATCACCTGTTAGTTGTATGCCTATCTTTTTGCTCATTAGTGTTTTATTTTTGTATCTTCATAATCAGACTTACTGAATGGTTGAGCCTGTGTTGCAATAGCTGTTGCCGTTCCGGTTTGCGCGGCTGCCGTTCCGGTTGTGGCAACTGTATGCGTATGTGTGTTAAATGCCTGTACTAACGTATTGAGTTTATTTGTCAACTCCTGTATTTTTACTATTCCTCCAAAGTCACCACCATTGATTGTAATTGTTTCCACTTCACTCCAACCTATAATTGCCAGGTCCCGCATTAAACCTTCAGACAAGTCAGCAATCAAAACCATGCTGCCTACTTTGGGTTTTATAAGTAAGTTTTCAGTATTACCATCAACTACTGCAGCCAGGCGAACGTCCGTATGTTCTATACCGTTTCGTTTAACAGTACATGTTTCATCATCAACAGTAACTACCTCTGCATTAAAGAAAATCAAACCCTGATTATCTACACCGCATATTTTACGTATTACGTCCCTTACTTCTGATCCTTTAGCCATCACTCAACTTTTTACCGATTTTAATCGTTCTTACTCCTCCGGATTTTGAGAAATTTGTTTTTACTTCCAATACATAATAATTACCGGTTTTATCCTGGTAATCCTCATCTACCAATTTAACCTGGTACCCGGCATCACAATACGGAACTAACCAACCGGTAAATGTTCCTTCATAACCATCATATACCCGACTTACATATTCGTTTTTGGCCTGAAGCATTAAACTATCCAAATCACCGGTTCCACCTTTTCTGTCAATTCGTTCACCACCGGTATCTCCAAACTCTATTTTATGTAGTTTACCATCTTTACCGGGATATTCAATTGAGACAATAACCTTTCGATCTTCTTTCTTTAAATACTTTAGTTCTGCAGTTTCAATATTCTTTGAAAAATCGTATTTTACTTTACCAAATATCTCAGAGTATTGAGGATGAACATGCAGTATATTTCCTTTTAAATAGATATTCGGCTTTGCTTCCTCCTGTATTTTTTTTAGTACATCATAACCGGTTGCATTGTTGATCACGAATTTGTCATACTTAAATTCATAATCGCAACTCAGTGTAAATCCACCTATTTTACCATTCACGTAATTCAGAACATCACTTACGCTTACATTTTTAAGTTCAATGTTATCAAGCGATTTCCTGTATTGGAAAAGACCATCTTCGCATTTTAGTATTAGAGATCCATTATCAGTTGCCGGTTCTTGTTGAAGGTAACCCTCAAATTCAGTTATAAACTTATCATCATATCCGAATTCAATCTTTACAGCATCACCACGTTTAATCTTATCATTAATATCAAAAGGGATATTATAAACTGCCGAAGGTAAAGTAATGGTTGCCGTATCACTCAATAATTCGACACTTCGAATTGTTTCAATGCTTTCAATCATTCCCAACTGATAAGTTCCAATAGTGACCTTCCACGACAGTTTAAACATAATTTAAATCCTATTTAAATCCCATTTATTACATCCCCTTTAGGGGCTTGGGGTTATTAATTCTTTATTAAAAGGTCATAATCTTCATCGCTGAAAGCTTTAATTATGAATGCCTGATTCTCCACTCCTTTTGTAAATGGAAAGTCGTATGTTTCAATGGCAATCCGTAATATATCCATTTGATTAAATACCGGGCATTTTACAGATATTGACTTTGAACTGTTTAAATATTTACGCAATTCAAGTAGTATGTTTTCCATAAAATCAGTATCCGGTTCTATGATAATTCCTGTAATTGTAATTTCCCAATCATCCTGACTCCAGTGTTCTTTAATTGATCCACGCTTTGTTGACTTATTTACATACCGGCGTGTAATAATATTTTTACTGGATAATGAAATGATTGGATCCACCGGAAAATCGAAATCAGTTAATCCATCAATTTGAAATGATAATGGAACTACCCAGTTTGTATTTTCAACAAATCCCGAATTTATACGGCTTGTCAGTTCTGCCGACGCTTCCACATCCTCCGACCCGCGTACTATTACCGTATCCCTGAAAGGAATAAACGGAGGCATAGCAAACCCAAGGGCATTTTGTGTTATGAGTGCTATATTTGTTGCTTCGTTTAAATCTCTTATTGGGTCAAACATTCGTGTAATTTATTTTATTACGTATAATTTTATTTAAGAAGCCGACTGTGCCGAATACAGCACTCTCAACAAAGCTGCTTCTACCTGACTCACTAAATCTTTTTCATTCTCTTTTACACCTCCCTGAAAAATGATACTTTCCACCATTTTACCCAGATTAATAGTAATAGATGTATTGCGGGTTCCACCGGTAGCTACTTTTTCTGTTCCTGCTTTTGTAGCTGCTGCACCTCCACCGGTTCCACCTGCACCCACAACTCCAAGCCCTGGAACGGTAGCTGTTTTAATTCCTGCCTTATCACTATTCTTTATTCCGGCTTTATTCTTTGCATCTATCTCAGAAACTCCCTGATGATAGGCTGCTCCAATGTTCTTACCAACTTCTTTGGCGTTATTTATTGCATTTCCAACTGCACCAAAACCAATAAGATCTTTACTTGCCTGATTGGCGGTTGCCCAGGCAGCTTTCCAGTCACCTTTAAAAAACTGAACCAGTGCCTTACCTAATCCACCCAGACCCGAAAGTATTCCAACAATCCGATCAATTATAAATTCTTTAATAATATTTCCAAAACCTTTAATTGCTTCCCATGCACCCAAAATAGCACCACGAAACCATCCAAACCGATTATAACAATAAACTATCCCTGCAACCAACAAAGCTATTAATGCAATTATAAAACCAATAGGGTTAGCAGACATGGCTATATTGACAGCTACCATGGCAGCAGCCCATCCTTCAGTAACCAACGTGTTGACAATGATAGCAGCTGTTGATAATCCGGTATACCATGTTAATACAGCCGTTTTAAGTGCTACAGCTCCAAGTATAATATTATATGCAGCAAATCCACCTCCTAGAATCAATAAGACATCTTTTATATCGTATAATGATTTTACAAACTGAATTCCAACCGAAAGAGTAGATTTAAAGTTATCAGCAAAGATTTCCAACGATGGAACTAATTTTTCCTGAATCTTAATACCAAGATCACCAACTGATAACATTATTTTACCGATTGCCTTATTATAATGTGCCATAGGAGTAGCATCATAAGCTGCTTTGGCCGATCCTCCAAACTCTTTGTTAAGTTCCGTCAAAATCATAGTCTGGGCAGCTGCCATATTACCCCCTTTTACAAGGCTTTTAATCAGTTCTTTTTGTTCACCATTGAAGTTTACACCTGCACGACGTAAGGCTGTTATACCAAGGATAGGATCTTGAAGAGCTTTACCAACTTGTAAAGCTGTTGAACTCATATCCGTTTTCATACGGGTACTCATGTCTGCAATGGCTTGTGATGCTGCCCCAAATGTTTGTTTTGATACATTGGGAAAAGTCAATAGGATAGACTGCATTGAAAGAACATCAGCGCGGCTACTTAAAGAATTTGCACTTATTTTTGAAGCAATGGCATCAATACTCTGCATCGTAATTCCGGCAGCATTCCCGGTACTGATAAGTCCGGCCTGTAATTGTGCCTGTGCCAGATGAAGCTCATGAGATTTTTCAACGCCTTGTTTCATCATATTCACTACCTGAAACATGCCAAAACCAATTCCCATGGCACCCAATACACCACCTACTTTACTAAATGCGCCACTCAAACCATTAGCTGATGCCTGGGCAGCATGTGCAAGTTGGTCAGTTCGTTGCAATCCCTTATTAGCAGCAACTATACCGTCCATACGGGCATTTAGCTTTATGATGTATTCGTATATATTTGCCATTATTATCTATGTAAATCTATTCTTAATATGTGTAAATCATTTATTGGCTTTCGCTTCCTCTTCACGTATCCACTCCAACTCTTTCCAGGCATTTGCCCATTGTATATCCGTCAGCAGGTCCGGATCGAGATGGAGGTAATACCGTAATTGTGCATTAATTTTTCTTATCCATTCGGAAGGTTGCACAACACCTTCCTCTATAACTTTACGAGTTCAGCTTCTTTTACCTGGATTATTTCAACAAGTTGCTTTCCAACTGCATAAAACAAGTCATCATCTGTTTTGATGTTTTCACTACCTCCTAACCAGCAGCCATTAATCAATACTTCATTGAATTTAAGGGCGTCTTTTGTGCCGGCAACAGTAGCGTACGATAATGTTTTACGATCAGGACTTTTTAAATAAGCAATATGACCATCAACGGTAACTGCAAATACATTTTTATTTTTTGCTTTCCATTCGGCAATTTGTTCAGGAGTTGCCTGTCCTATTAATTCTTTTTCCATTGTGTGTGTTATTATTTTGTTTTTAAAATAAAAGCAGTCAGCCAGCTATTGACCGACTGCTTTTGTTAGTCATTAATTTTATAGGTTTTAAATCGTTTGAGCTTTCTTTCTCAAAAATATAAATGGAAGTTTGCACTCCATAAATTTGTCACCCTGTTTTACTTCTTTGCTTTCTTCAGTAAACTGAAGGCCTTGCAAAATATCCGTAATCAGCATATCACCGTTACCGGGATTACCATACGCAACTACCGCATCCAGTTGAAGTGATAATAATGAACCATCGGCACTATTAGCCACCAAGGTTTCATATTCACTCTGCAAGATAGTAAGTTCACCCTCATGGCTCTTATTGCCTTTCTGAATTTTCAATGGCTCATTCCCTTTACCGTACACCACTTCCTTTTCCTGTTTGGTAGTGTATTTGATACCACGGAAACCTGTGATATCCTTGCCACCTAACACCAGGGTTAAGTCAGCAAATTCGTATTCTCTTGAATCAAACATGTTTTTAAAATGATTATACAGTTGTTGTTTTAAAGCCCAGGTACAAATCAATGTACTTTGAATATCCGAAAGGTTTAACCTTAAGCGATGCGATCAATGTCGAAGAACTGACAATGTTTTGTGAAGCATCAATAAAACACTGAACGCCGGTATCTTTTGGATTGCCAGGATCAACTCCCAGGTTGCCGTTCATATTTGTTTCAATGGCAACTTCAACTGCATTCTGAATACTTTTTACAATCGGAGCAGGAATAGAACCTGAGTCCGTCACCGGAACCTCGTTGCTCAATTCGTTTACCATTGTTTTATATCCGATCCGGTAAGCCTTGTCAATAACACGACGTCTTGGGATTAATGCATAGTCATCAGTTGGATCAGTGGCCAGTTTATCATCCGTAAAGTAATACCCGGCTTTCCCTACAAATGTGCGGAAGGTGACATACCCTTTATCGTTTATAATATCAGGATCACCCAGTTCAGCAGCTATAGCTCCAATAAACATTGAGTTTACAGGGATAGCACCCGTTTTTACACGTGCAATAGATCGTTGTACCGGAATAGCAGCTATACGACCTGCCATTAAGCCAACCGATGCATCCTTGCTGCCACTTACCGTGTCACCAATTATCACACAAACCCGGTTATTAGCTGCGAGAGCCAGATCGGTAAGAGCTGATGCCGTTCCGGTATAATGTCTTCCGGGCAAAATGGTAAACAGCGGAGCATATTTAGTTTCAGTAGCCCATTCACCTAATGCCTGGGCGTTGGTAATAGCCAGGGCAACATCCGAATCCATTCCGGTAGTAACTACAGGAACATACGCAATTGCATCACTTTTGGCAACCATAATGAAGTTAATAGCTCCATTTGCTGCATTAATAAGCGTTTTTGCATACGTTTTTGTACTATCAACCAGGTCGGACATAGATAAGGTATTAACAGCTGCTAATATCCATAATTTAGTACCAATGGGAGCTTCTGTATAGAATTCATCAACCGTTTTAAATATCAATGCATTTACATCGTTCACAGCGGAAGTAATACCTAACTTGGTCAATCCATCAGGTGAGGTAATAAGGTATGATGTTCCAGGAACAAACTTACCCGTTACTGCCACACCGGAGGCCAATAATCCTACCACGGCATCATCGGATGGCGTGGAACTGCCTAAAGCTCCGTTTTCAAAATATATTTTTACGCGTGGTAACATATTGTTTTTTTAATTTTCCCGTTGTCCATTGTTCCGGTACCGGCGGTAAGAGCTGCCGGTATCCCGAAACGTTGAACACACACGGAAATGGTTTATTGACGTACTTTTGAAATAACTTCTTTGTCCTCTAATGTAGAGGCATGGTTCCTGGCATCGGTATGTTGAAAAAAGGCGAGGCCGTCACTTGTAAAGTGGAACGCAATTGCATCCGGATAGTCTTTAAAAAGAGATTCCGATTCATCATAAAACTTTGATGTATTGCTTGCTTCAACTTTTGACACTGCAGGGAAAACAGGTAACTCTTGTTCTATTTCAGTTTCCGGTGTTTTCTCTACTTCCTTTTCAGTAACTTCCTTTTCAGGAACTTCTTTTTCAGGAACTTTCTCAACTTCTTTTTCAGGAACCTGTTCAATAACTTTTTCAGGAGTAACTTCACCTGTTTTTACAGGAGTCACTTTTAGATCTTCACTATTTTCTTTATTAGTCATTTTTGTATGTGTTTAATGTAACCGGTTATTATGACAACCGGTTACTAATTAATAACTACGCAACGATATCGCTGACAATGGCACCAATTGCCTGATTCCTTAGTGGAAGACAAATAAAATAGGTGCGGAAATTGGCAAGGTTTTCCTGTGTTTCAGGGTGATCAACAGCTGCACTGAAATATGATTTAGTTGTACCTGTTGCTTTCATCATTTGTGGAGCAAAGAAGGCAATAGAAGCCTGACGATGTGTTACACCAGGTACGGAACCATAAGCCAGTTTTGTTTTGGCTGCTACTACATAATAAGGACTATCGGTATATTCAAATACTTCGAATGAGAACAGATTAGCAATCTTACCGGTGGTATAATTGTGGTATTGTTCCACAAATTTTTGATCGCTTTGAAGCAAGTCATTAATATGATCAGCACAAAGTACCAGGCATCGCCCGGCAACCGGAACCTTCATCGTATCAAATTTCTTTTTTAACGCGATTATATCTGCACGAAGCAACATTTTACGTCCACCTTCAGGAGCCGTAGCACCGGTTGTTAGCAATACCGGAGTACCGGCAGCGTCACTATTAGGTGACAATGCATGTAATGCACGTGCATATTTTGTTTGGTTAATTGCTTCACTGTGACGTTCAATCACCGATCCCATTTTATCGTAGGAGATGGCATTCAGTTCGTCATCGGTTATACGGCTTGGTTTAGTTTGATATTTATCCAGTCCGATAGGTTTATCGGTGTCCGATAAGGTTTCAATTTCCAATGGATATGATGTGTTATTGATTAATACTGTTGGATCGCCACCAAGGTCTACAAAGTGAATGACATCATTTTTAGCATACTGGCTATAATCACGTATTCTACTAATCCACCCAATTGACTCCATGGAATTACGGAAAGCTTTTATCATTTCACCTGTCCAAACCTCAGTGAAAATTGTTGCACGAAATGCACCTATCGGAGCACCAAATAAAGGTGACACAATGGCAACCCCATTAAAAATTAACCCACCTATGACAGGCGCAATACCAACGGCTGCGAACATTACGCCTCCGGCAAAGAAATTGACCAATAAGGCCAGGCAAAACACTAATATTTTTTTCATTGTTTTATAAATTGGATTGTTTTTAAATTACTTGTTTTTACTACTTTCTACAGACCACCTTTTAAAGAGTAATCTCCGTGCCGTATTCAGCCTTAAAAAGCTTGCAATAAGTGTCCTTATCGTTTTCGCGCATAAGCAACAATTCGGCTTCAGGGACTTCACTCAGTTTCTTGAACTCTACAACTTCACCTTTTGAATTCAGGTTGATCACGTCGGTTGGTTTTTTGGATGGTACCATTAACTCCAGGGTAGTTTTCAGTACTTCCAGTCCGGAAGTTTTACCAAGGGTGATAAAATGATCCTTTTTATCTGCAGTTACCTTTTTAAGCGTAATAGCAGCTTCTACTTCCGTAGTAATGGCCAGATCACGTTGTGTTGCAGCTTCCGCTTCCAACGAAGTTACTTTGTCGGATGCCAACTTGATTGATGTAACTTTTGCCAGTATTTCGGCTTCGGTTGCCGTTTCCGGCAGTCCCAAAAACAATGCGATTGATTTCATTGATTCGTCGTTTTGATTAATAATATTTATAGGTTTTAAAAATTCATTGTCTCCACCCAGTGATAGTGTTATTAGTTTTCCATCAGCATACAAAGCCAGGGCATCATCGTTACCACCCATATCCACCACGCTAATTTCAAGAAGTTTGCTCTTTGTTACAGTGGCATACTTTTGACCAGGTAATAAATAAGCAGGATCTTCACTCCGTTCTTTCGGATCAAGTCCCGGACTTACCATACGCAAAGTACCGGCATCCCATTTTGCTTTAATTTGTTTGCTGAAGTCATCAACTTCGTCAAAATTCAACGTTCCCATTAAATCATCATTTTCAATTCTCAGATTGATAACTGTACCAATTGGAAGCATCCCATCCGTATCACGACCAAAAGGCCTGTTATGCATAAATAGCATGATAGGGTTCTTTTCAAATTGAACCATATCAATACCCGAAGTCAATACCCGAAAGCCAAAGCAGTTCAGTTTTGAGTTTGAAATAAGAACATCGTAATTCATGTTATTTTAACTTTAAATTTAGATATCGCACGTTTTTCGTCGACCTGATTGAGTTGCAAAGAAATAGGAATAAAACCACCTTAAAAAATAGGACTGCCATTCTGTCAATTCTATTTTTAATCATGACATAAAAGCACCAATTTTGCATCACAATCATATTCGCACTTAAGTACATTAGCACAATAAATTATGTCCACAAAAAAAGAACTGGAGAAAAAGAAAGAATTTGCACGCATACTTTACCTGCAAGGTGATGCTCAAAAAAGTATTGCAGAGAAGGTAGGAGTAAGTGCCGTTACAATGAGTAAGTGGGTAGAACTGGGCAACTGGGCAGCAACCAAAGCAGCTGCTAATATCACCCGACCCGAATTAGTCAATAAGTTGTTGACGGCAGTAAACAATCTAATTGAACAGGCTAATACAGAAAAGAATCCTGTTGTACTTGCCGGATTAGGGGATAAGCTTTCCAAGTTTGCAAGTGTCATTGAAAAGCTGGACAAAAAGGCCAATATTGTAGATGCTATTGAGGTATTTATGGCTTTTGGAAAATGGATCCAGTACCGACAGTCATTCGACTCAGAAGTTACTCCGGAACTAGTGAAAGCCATTAATAAGTACCAGGATCTTTATATCTCTGAACACTTAACGAAATAAACCCCAAGCCCCTAAAGGGGATGTTAAGACCCAGTTATGACTTTATCAGAACAAAAAGAAGCATTACGGATATGGAAGGAACATTGTACCTCGGTGCAAAATCAGACTACCATAAATAAATCAGAATCCAATGCTGATAAGCAACGTCGTATTGATAAGGCTCGTAACGATTATGATTATTTTGTTGCTTATTATTTTCCACATTATTGTACCGATAAGGAAACCGGGAAAGTCATTCCTAATGCGAAATTTCATACCAAAGCAGCCAATAAGCTAAAAGAGAACCGGGACATTCAGGCAGCATTTATCTGGGCACGTGGTCATGCTAAATCTACCCATGTGGACATTATGATTCCGCTTTGGCTTAAATGTCAAAAGAAACGTGAAATAAACGTGATGGTTCTGGTTGGTAAATCCCAGGACAATGCAAATACTTTACTATCCGACGTACAGGCAGAACTTCAATACAACCAACGATACATTAATGATTTTGGTAAACAATATAATGCTGGCAGCTGGACAGAAGGTGAGTTTGTAACAGTAGATGATTGCGCTTTTTTTGCTCGTGGTCGTGGACAGTCACCCCGTGGACTCCGGTACAAAGAGAACCGTCCGGACTATATTGCAATAGATGACTTGGATGATGATGAACTGGTAGAAAATGAAGCCCGGGTAAACAACATGGTCGATTGGGTAAAAGAAGCCTTATTCGGTTCATTTGGTCCTATGGGTGGTCGTTTTATTATGGTTGGCAACATGATAGGTAAAAACTCCGTACTGGCACGTATTGCTGCTATTGCAAGCGTATATGTATTAAGGATTAATGTCCGCAATGCAAAGGGTGAACCTTCATGGCCTGAGTTCTGGACAGAGTTACGTATCAAGGCAAAGGAGCTTTTTATGGGTTACCGGGCATTCCAAAAGGAATACATGAATAATCCCATTACAGAGGGTGCTGTTTTTAAAAATGACTGGATACGTTGGAAGAAACTCCCACGCCTGGATAAGTACGAAAGCATTGTAGCCTATTGTGACCCTTCTTTTAAAGGAACTACCAAGAATGACTACAAAGCCATAAAAGTGTGGGGTAAAGTAGGAACAGAGCTTCATCATATCAAAGCCTTCGTTCGCCAATGCTCCACAGGTGAAATGGTACGATGGTTTTACGATCTGCACGAATCAATGCCGGAAGGTGTGATTTGTGATTATTACATGGAGGCTAATTTTCTTCAGGATATTATCCTGGACGAATTTACTACTGAAGGTAATTTGCGCGGGTATCAATTACCTATCCGTCCGGACATGCGTAAAAAACCGGAAAAGTTCCAACGGGTTGAAGGCGTGAGTCCATTATGGGAACGTGGTTTTGTCTGGTATAATGAAGCAATGCAAAATGACCCTGATATGTTGACCGGTATTGAACAGACCTTATCATTTGAAAAAGGAAGCCGGACACATGATGATGCTCCGGATGCTGATGAGGGTGCTATTTACATTCTTCAAAAACGTACCAGGGCAGAGATATATTCACCATCCGTTGGCCGACGTCAATCTTCAAAAAATGCATGGTAGGGTAAACCCTCGTGGTTGACCTATTAAATATTGATTAAACACAATTTAAACACACATTAAAATGGTAAAAATCTATTTTTGGTTTGCAAATAGCAGACGTCAACGTTTAGCAAGGCGTGCCATCCGAAAAGCTAACTGGATGTTTGAAAAAACAGGTGCTAAATTCTTTTGCCTATGGTATAAAGGCCGTCCGCTTGTCAAATCAAAGCAGAACCTGAAAGAACTGATTAAGGAAGGTACTTTTACAAAAGGTCTGACAATTCAGGATATTGAAAAACTGGCATTTTATTGCACCCGATAATCATTAATCATTTATCACTAATCACTAATTATGATATGTTTTTAACCTCAGAAGATTATACAGCCGTTACCGATGCCGTCACACTTGATGTGATTCAACAGTCGGATGAACTCACACGCCAAAAAGCGGAAAAATACGCAATTGAAGAAATCAGTTCTTACCTTAGAAATCGTTTCGATGTAGCTACCGCATTTGCTGCTACTGATGATAATCGAAACGCATGGCTTGTAATGATCACTTGTGATATTACACTTTATAATCTCATTGCCTGGCTACCAAAAAAGATGGGATTTGAAATACGCGAAACACGTTATAAAAGTGCCATTTCCGGTCTTAAAGATGTACAGGCAGGAAAAGCATCCCCTGAACTTCCACCTCTTACTGATTCAACCGGTACCGATATAGGAAGTGACATTAAATACGGATCACTTCCAAAAAACCGTAATGACTGGTAACTTCAAACTTTAAACTTCAAACTTCAAACAATAATGAACTATACTCCTGAGATGCTCCTGGCAATGGATAACGTGAAACAGGAACGCGTTAAATCCATGATAATTGAACTGGCTAACCGAACTCAATATCTTACTAAAAAAGACATTGGTGATTGGCGTGCAGCATGGCAACAGGCCATCCATGTAGAACATCCCTGGCGTGCCCGATTGTATGATGTATATACCGACGTAGAAATAGACCTGCACTTAACAGGAGCCATAAGTCAACGTAAAAAATTCGTACAACGTAAATCGTTTAAACTTGTTGATAAGAAGTCTAAAAAAGAACTGGAGGATATCACTGAACTATTCGAAGCCGAATGGTTTAAAAATTTCATTTCCCTGGCACTTGATTCAACGTACTGGGGTCACTCGCTCATTCAGTTTGGTGATATTGTTACAATAGATGATAAACTTCAATTCCAAAACACAACACTCGTTCCACGTAAACATGTCACACCAGAATACGGAGTTATCGTAAAGGAAATTGGCGATCTTCCATCAATGGGCATTGATTACCGTTCAGGTGACCTGGCTAAATGGTGTATTGAAGCCGGAGACCCTCAAAGTTTAGGATTATTCCTAAAATTGGCACCTCAGGCAATCAGTAAAAAAAACATGCTTGCTTTTTGGGATGCATTTGGTGAACTTTTTGGCATGCCTATCCGGATAGGGAAAACTACCAGCCGTGATGCAAAAGAAATTACCAAGGTCGAAAAAATGTTGTCTGATATGGGTGCAGCTGCATGGGGTCTTTTCCCTGAAGGCACTGAAATTGAAATAAAGGAAACAACCAGAGGAGATGCTTTTAATGTATACGATAAACGCATTGAACGTGCCAACTCTGAAATGTCAAAGGGAGTTCTGAATTCCACTATGACACTTGACAACGGCAGTTCACGCAGTCAGTCAGAAGTTCATTTAGAAATTTTACAAAATGTAATTGAAACTGATGCCGACTTTATCCGGGACCTTGTGAATAATAAGCTTATTCCATTTATGATCATGCACGGATTCCCGGTCAAAGGACTTCGTTTTGATTGGGACAGTTCCATTGATTATACACCTTCAGAACAGATCGCATACGAAAAGATGTTATTAGATGCCGGTTATGAAATTGATAAGGAGTATTTCAATGAAAAATACAATGTAAAAATTACAGGTAAAAAAGAGCCGACTAAACCAACACCACCTGTTCCACCAATACCACCAGTTCAACCAACTGATAAAACCAAACTCAATTTTTTTCAATAAGCCCTGACTACTACTCAGGGCTACACGAAGCATTAATTGAATTATATACAAATACGTCGACAGTTCAGTTGGCTAAAGGTGATATTCCTCCTTTCGATTCAGCTATTTTTGATCGTGCTGTTGCCTGGCTACATAAAAATAAGGGCATTACACCGAAAGAGCTTATTAAAGGCGCACCTGCCGAGCTGATAGGCGAAATAAACCGGATCCTGTATGTTGGCATTGATAAGGGAATAGCTGCAGCAACGTTGAAGTATGAATTACCTGAAACGGTTATAGCAGCATTGCGTCAAAACACCTGGGTATTCTCAGGGATGAAAACATTCCACGAACTTCAACAGGCCTCAGAACTGTTGATTACTGACAGTGGTGAAGTAAAATCATTTGATGCCTTTAAACTGGACGTTCAGGTAATCAATGACGAATACAACCTGAACTACCTGAATGCTGAATATAATTTTGCTCAACAGTCAGCCCAAACAGCAGCGCGGTGGCAGGATTATGAAAAGGATGGCAGCCGTTACCTGTTACAGTTCCGCACTGCAGGTGATGCCAAAGTACGTGCCGATCATGAGGAATTAAATAACACCACACTTCCTTTGGATGATCCGTTTTGGAATGAATACGTTCCACCACTTGACTGGAACTGCCGGTGTATGGTGATTCAGGTAGGCAAAGAAGGTGCAGAGCTTTCAAATTCAACGGATGCCATTCAACTGGGTGAACAGGCTACAACCAATATGGTAAATGGAGTCAACAAGTCTGCTATGTTCCGTTTTAATCCAGGTAAGACATTATCTATTTTTCCGGATAAACATCCTTATATGGCACGAAGTTCAAGTCCGGATGAAATTAAAGAAGCACAAAAGGAAGTAACAGACAATTATTCTGAATAAAGCAAGTATGGATGTTAATGATTTAAGAAAACAAATTCTCACCGATATGAAAGTTGAACTCTTATCTGAGTTTGACAGGAATTTTGAACGGAAAGCTTTCTTTAGTCAGAAATGGCCGGCACGTAGACGTGAAGGAAAAGGGTCATTACTTGTAGTTCGTGGAGGTGGAGGGTTACGCGGATCAATTAGGGCAAGTGTACTATCCGATGCTGTAAAGTTCTATTCAGGTAATCCATCAGCACAGATTCACAATGAAGGGGGTGATATCACCGTTACGGCAAAAATGAAAAAGTTCTTTTGGGCAAAGTATTACGAACTGGGAGGAAAAGTAAAATATAAAAAAGATGGTAGTACTTCGAAGGGCAATATAAAAATAAGTGAAGATGCTGAGTTTTTCCGTAACATGGCACTCATGAAGGTAGGCAGTAAAATCCATATACCCAAACGTCAGTTCATTGGTCACGCGCCAGAAGTGAATAAAGCAGTAAAAAAGATTTTCGATAGCACACTAAAACTACGACTTGAAACGGTAATAAAACAAGGTTTAAAATGAGAAAACAATTATATTTAGCCATCATTTCACAATTAAAACTTATTCAGTTAAACGACCAGGGTAAGTATATTACGGCAACTACATTGGATAATAAGAAGTCATCCATAAAGCATTTTGATATTTGGAATAACAATCTTCAATATATTGAAGAAACGCCACCTTTCGATTGTCCCGCTGTTTTTCTTCAGTTCCAACCTATCACATGGGAAGCAAGAAGTAAAGGCGTACGAGGTGCCGATGTAAGCGTTACACTCCATGTTGTTACTGCCAACCGTGCACCGTCGGCCAAAGAACTGAATCATGAAACAAAAGCCCTAGAATTCTTTGATCTGTTGGATGCCATCAATTACAACCTTTACAATCTCAAAGGCGACTTCTTTCGTTACCTAACCTCTGTAGGTTCTGCCACCGATCACGACCATGATGATTTGATTGATAGTATGGAAACTTATTCTGTTCAGGTAACTGATAATTCAGCGGTGAAGATACTGCCTACTATATCAGTAACACCGGTTGTAAGTGTCGGATTTAAATAAAAAACCCCTGTGCTGATTTGCACAGGGGTTTTTTATTTAATTATTTTCATCCGCTATCGCCAAATTACGCCAGTTTTCCGTATCCGTAAAATCTTTATACCATTTCATTTTAAGGATATAATTTGATCGAATCATTGCACCATAAGAGTTTTGAGCGTCAACACCAATCTTTACTATGACAGTACTATCAGGATTATATCCAATATGTAACTCTTCATCCGGAAACTTTGCAGTGGATGGAGCTTTTAATACCTGTTTAACGTATTGTTGAGCCATCACTTTCGAATAATAATAAAGAGAAGTACTATCTATCCCCTTTTTTAAGTTTTCAGCTACCTTATCATTGTTTGAATTTTGAAAAACCCCTACTATTGCAATAATAATCGCTACTATTATTAGCAAACCAAGGCATCCTTTCGACATTTTCTGTTGTTTCGGCAAGTCTTTAACTGGCACTTTCAACTTTTCCTGTTTTGTCAACTTATCAAAGTCACTTTTTTCCATAATAATGTTTTTTAAGGTTAATATCTATATTGTACTTAATAGGTAATTCCAAAAGTCATTTTTTTAGCTGTTTCTAAATCCGGCATCATATTTCTTAATACTTCCAAAACTTTTCTACGGCTATTACCATCATTTAAATCCGGATCTTCCGATTTTAATACGTTGATTAATTCATCGGTTGTTTCTAACCATATTTCTACAGGATTCATAATAACAGGTACTGTTATAGTAAAATCTTTTTCATGAAATTGTACTGACATAAATTCAAGGTGTTTGTGATATATTTATAAAAAAAAAGAGTCTACACGCTGCAGACTCTTACTACACCACAGGCGTAATTTTTGTGCCGCTCCAAACGGCTCGCGTAGACTCCCTATAGGAGATACGCCTGTATATGAAAGTAAAAATCTGCGATGCAAATGTACGGATAATAAATATTTATTATTCACAATAAAATATTTTCTTTTTATGTTAAGCAACATGTATTTTCTTAATATAAAATAATTACTACAGACTATTATTTTATATACTACAACATTACATAAAAAAAACCCCACATCGCTGTGAGGTTTTTTATTAAAATCATTTTTAATTATTCAAATAATTTCAATTGATTAGGATCATCCGGTATTTTTGTATCCTCGGTCTCTATTTCGTTCATATATCTCCAGAAAGTCCTTTCACTTATACCTGTAATTGGTTTAATTTTTATGCGATAAATAGCCAGTTTACACCTATCCCGCCTTTCAGGGTCATAATGCAGACGGATAATTTCTTTAACCCGGTCAGCACTCAGCTTAGTACTTACATGTTTTGGATGTCTACGTTTTCGCATTAGCTTTTTTAATTATTAAAATTTATAAGAATCCGTCCCTACCTACCTTGTCTGCATAAGTTGGTACTAAATCACGAACTATCCAGTATATCTCATCCCATGTAGGAAGTTTAAAAAGCATCCGGTCATCTATGTAAATATCTGCATAAACTTTTCGAGTATCCACTCCACCATATTTAGCCAGGTTAAACGGACAACTTTCATTAAACCGGTGGTATTTTATACCATTTTTAGCTAACCATTCAATTGCCCTGGCTTTGTTTATTCGTGTCCGGCAACTCCATATTATAATAGTATAACCATCAGCATATAGCTGATTAATTGCCTCTTTTGCTCCCTCAACCATTTCGCCGATTTCAGGGAATTGGTCTTTTACTATTGTTCCATCAAAATCAATTGCGATTATTAAGTTACTCATTCTTATATTTTTTAAGTTCCTGTTTAAGTTCTGCTATCTCAACATCTCTGTTTTTAAGCCATATGCTACTGTTTATTCTTAATATGTGTAATTGCTCACGTAACCTTTCTTCAGTATTACCATCGTTCCCTATTTCATTTGTATAATGACCTTCCGAGTCCCGTGCCCTGGTATCAGCAAGCCGGGTAACATGCCTTACCTTTATTTCTGTAAAATCAAGTAGTAACTGTTGATTGTTCATAAAGATTGATTTTTTTCATTTTCAATTCTTCAATTTCTTTCAGGTATAAATCATTAAAGGACATTAGCCATTCAAGTTCCGTATCTATCTCTAAAATGTTGTAGGCCGTCGTTTTTTTCATTGTCTGGAACTTCTTTTTCACCTTCAGTGGTAATGGGTTTTAATTCATTAAAATGATCTGCAATCCATACGTTCAATTGTTCAATGGTCTTATTCGTTACTATCGTGTGATACTTGAACTTTCCAAAATCAATGATTGACTTTTCACAAATACCACCACGTTCCGGAAAGGTCAGGAAACATACCCTGTAATGCATGAGATCAATTCCACTAGTCCGCATATCCCGGTATATCTTACCGACACTGATCAGCGTTCCGTTCGGGTTGGCTTGTGATATCATTTGTTTATCAATCACGTTCTGCCACTGCATGAACTTCCATTGTTCCGGAACAATCAATTTTTCAAAAAACTCAGAACAAATGATATTTAGTTCCGATCCTGTTCTGGGGGATCGTTGCCCCCAGGATCCTTTAGCTTTCGGATTGTTTTCGTTGGCCATACTTTATCAGGGTAAATTCATTAGCATTCTCATACACATTGCAGCCGTTTGAATCAATTCTTCTTGTATGTGTTCTAAACTTCCACCTTCATAATGATAATCTAAAACCGATTTTGTTACTTCTCCGGACTCTTCATTTAAAATTGCTACTTGCCTGAACATATCAGTTGGATAATCCGGATGTAAAATTTCAGCTCTTTTTAATTCAGCCTCAATTGAAGAATACTTTCTAAGCCTATCTAATTCTGAATTTAATTCCATTTTCTTGTGTGTTTAATATTTATGTAAAGTAAAATGTCTTTTTATTGTTACCGAATTTTTGTGTTTTAATCGTTGTCTGAAAAGGGAAATCCTTTTTATCTACTTTATCCAGGATCTCTTTTATTTTGGTGGCATTTGTAAAAAATTTACGTTCTGCATTTTCATATTTGATTTTAACTACATATCTACCATCACCGTATTGCGTTTTTACATCAGGTGCAAAGTCTAGGACTTCAATTTCACAATTTGTTACATCGGTAATGGATATTATTTCAACAGGAAATATGTTTTTGTCCTCATCTGCTTTTATGCCTAATTCAGAAAATTTCTTCATTTTTGAGTATCTTTTTTTGTAAGTGTTTTGAGTTGCAGTGTTTCGCCCATCCTAGCCAGGGAGATACTTGCATTTTGTATTGTTTCGGGTCCAGGTTTTTTTTATTTAATTTTGCTACCTTCCTGCAGAACCGTTTTTTAATTGATTTACGCATTAAAATATGCGTATGATAGAAAACATAACCGACGAAGTCTATACCTCTGCTTTCGACCGGAAAAACCTGATAATTGCCTTTTAACTGAATGTTTAAACGATCCACTAAGTAATTATTTATATCAACCAATAATCCGTGTAAGTAGGCTTTATCCTTTGCCAGTATCACGATATCATCCGCGTACCTATAAAAGTATTTTACTTTCTTTTCCTCTTTTAGCCAGTGATCAAAATATGAAAGGTAGAGATTTGCGAAAAATTGACTTAGATAGTTACCAATGGGAAGTCCGGGAGCCGAGTCAATTATACCATCAAGTAATTGCAAAAGTTTTTGATCCTTTATTTTCTTTCGGATAATTGCTTTTAAAATGTCATGGTCAATTGTTGGATAAAACTTCTTGATATCCATTTTGAGACAATACTGAGTATTTTCAACGTCCTTTAAATCCCGTTTAATTGCTTTTAAAACTCCGTGTATACCTTTTCCCTTTATGCAGGCATAACTGTGAGAAACAAATACTGAAACCCATACAGGTTCTAATATATTCATGATCGCATGGTGAACAACTCTGTCCCTAAATGGAAGCCGGTAAACTAATCTCACTTTCGGATCCGTTATAGTAAAAATGCTGTAATCTGATGTTTTGTATGTTCCGGTGATCAGTTCAGTTTGAATCTGTCTTATATTGTTGTCCAGGTCTTTTTCAAAGAGCGTCACTCCGTAAGTTTTAGCCTTTCCTGATTTAGCCTTCTGACAGGCTAAATACAGGTTATCAAGGCTACATACTTTATCAAATAAATTACTATATCTTTTCATCTTTGCTTTTCGTATCGGAGCTTTCAGTTTCCCTACCAGCACCTTTTGAACTTGTTATTTTTTGCCGAGTGGCAAGGTCTATGTTTCTGTAAAAATCAGTTAGCATAGCTGCGACCTGTTCCCTGCGTTCGCATTCGAGTAGTTGTAATTCGTATCGTAGAACACAAACACGCCCGAGGACAGCTCACAAAAACATACAACCTTTAATTTCTATTTCTGCAAAAGTGCTGAGTAAATATCTAAGAACTGTTTGCCTGCATACTCTGCCAATTCTTCACTTTTGAAACAAAGCCGCGACCCGTCCCCCGCGCTCGCAAACGAGTAGCCGTAACCCGCACCGCAGAACACAAACACGCCCGAGGACAGCCGGAACCAGGGTAACCATTTACGTTGATCTTCGTCTGCCCAGTCCATTTTGGTACCTTCATTAAGTGCCTCAGCAATTACAACTGCTTTGTATTGCGCTTTAAAATACTCACGTAAATCCTCCGGTAAATCTAAAAATTCAGGAACTTCAGGACGTCCGGTTTCTTTCATTGCATCTTCGAAAGTCTTAATACGTACAATGACGTTTTCTTTCACTTCTTTTACTGCTACTTCTTTTTCTTCTTTATTCATTGTGTGTGTTGTTTTTTTGCTTATCCAATCAGTCAGTCAATGATTGGATAAGCTGATTAATTATTGATTAAAACATAAAATTTTTATAAATCTCAGAGAATTGCTTCCCTGCATAAGTTGCCAGTTCGTCATTGGGAAAACAAAGCCGCGACCCGTTCCCCGCGTACGCACGCGAGTCGTTGTAATCCGTATCGCAGAACACAAACACGCCCGAGGACAGCCGGAAATAAGGATACCACTTTTGTTGTTTGTCATTGTTCCAGTCCGGAACCCATCCCTCGTTAAGAGCCTTAGTTACCGTTTTTAATTTTCGGTAATTAATTTCGTCGGTTGTAAAACCTGCACTTTTAAGTTCCGATTCATTTAGTGGGGTTTCTCCAAGTTCAGAACATGCATCCTCATACGTTTTTACACGATCTGTTATTTTAACCGAGAAAAACTCTTTCCCAAATGTATCTTCAAGCAATTGCTTGAATTCAGGTGAAGCCGTATTATACATGCTTCTTGCTTTGCTTTCTTCTATCTGTACTGTCTTTTTCATATTCTTATTTTTTACATTGACATCCATCTTTCTTGCAGATCTCAGGATGCGGGCAATATTGAAAAACACATTCATCTTTTTTAAATACGGTTGTTTTAGGTTCTACAAATGGAAATACATCCATAATGTCTGTCTCAGTAATAGCAGCAACCTGATAATCGGCCATGGATCCGTTCATTCCTGCCTTTAAACCATCCCATGCTTCTTTTACATCATTAGCCTGGACAAACATGGTTGTTGCAGTTCTTTTCTCAATTCCTTTTTCTTCATCCAATGAAATGAAGTATACCCGGCAACGATACCATTTGTCACCATTTGGATTAGCAAACAATTCATTAATTCGTGCCCTTTTTACTTTAGATACTACGAATTCACCGCTTATGAACGGCTTCATTTCTTCATTAATCCTTGCCTCAGCTTCAGTGAAGGAAAGGGCATCCACCAGGTAGTTTTCATTTACCTTTACGATTTTGCCCTCCTCGGCTGTTTTCTCATACTTAATTCCTGTGATAAACCAATTTAACATGTGTGTGTTGTTTTGTGTATGAGACGTGCTGTATGCGTCTCATACAGGTTGTTTTTATATATTACTAAAATTCAATTCTACTGCCTGATACTTTCCGTCAGTATCCTTTTCCCATATCCGGAAATATGTTTTAGACTCCGGTCTACGAATACCCTTTTCAATCAGATCCATTGCTTCAAGAAAAAGCGGTGATGTGACGCGGCTCTTATACCGAAGCAAGCCAAGAACCCGTTTTGCATCCAGTTTACCATTGGAGGTTGAGAATGCATCTTTGATCAGGTCTTTTACAAAATCAATTTTACTATCAACAGCCGATTCAAGAAATTCGTCAAGTTTTTCCTTTGATGCCTGAATGGCCATATCGTCAAACTTAACCGGTTCTGAAATTGCAACCTCTACTTTGATAGTGCGGTCAAAATTATACCAGGTAAAATTCCCTTTTGAATTTGACTTCACATTGTTTTCGAGCATAAAAGCGGAATATACTTCCTCACAAATTGCCTTAATACGGTTTTTAAAGTCTTGTAATCCGGAGTTAATTCCTTTTGCTTCCGATAATAGGGAATGCGATTTAATCTCCATTAATCGCTCTGCTTTTGAAATTCTTTTGTACGGGACTTCCATTTTGGATTCATCCTTCCATTTTTCTTGTTTACTTGTTTGTTTCATACGTTTATTAATTAAATATTTATTTCTTTGAAAATACGATCCGGGAATGAACAACGCAAACCGGTTAAACCGGCAGGGATATGACACTCCGAATGAAGTGTATTTGTTTCAGGACTGTTAAATGTGCATTCATGGCAATTTGCCATTTTATTAATCGGTTCAATCACTTCGTAAGTATGTTCATCATGCGTGAACCGTTCACCGATATTGTAATTAATTTTAGCCATAATAGTCAGATTTGTTATTTTAGATTTAAAGTGTTTATTTCATTCATTCCTCCACATAAGGAAGCGGATACTTTGGTAGCGGAAAGAATTCTAAGTTTTTGTTCAATGGCGTGGAGTTCGTCTACCATTTTGCTCCACTCAGGGTGACTTACCGGATTTTCAACAAACCATTGAATACAATCATCTTGTTGTTTTTCGGCTTCTATCAGACTATTCCTGATTTCAGTTTTAGAACTCGCTTCTTTCTTCACCTGCAAGGTTCGTTCAAGTATTTCATCACGCAATTGATCGGCAGCATACATATCTCTTCGAATTTGTTCAGCTTTTATCTGTTCTCTTTCTAATTCCTGTTGAATGCATTCTTCAACACTAATCCCTCTGGCATATGCACGCATTTTAAGTTTGCGATCGGAGGTTAGTTTGTTTTTTACTTTCTCCATAGAACTAGTTAAGTAGCGTTAAGTAATCCACTCTGTCAGCTGTCATTTCGGCAACGTTTAGCAGATCTTTAGTCTGATTATTGAAAGAATGTATCAGTGAACGTAACCGGTCCTTAGGAATGAAATTAAAATCATCAAACGCGCCTGCCTGGCAAGCAATCGCTTTTACATATTCCGGATTAGTTGAAGGTGTTCCGAATGCTTTTAAGTAGGTATAAATGGCAGCCATCAATTGTTTACGGATCTTATCCATTTCTTTAAAACTTACATCCTGGCTTTTGTCCAGTTTCAAACATATTTGTGAAAGTTGTTCCTCCGATAAATCAAGTGTGGAACTGACTCCATAAGCTGCAAGAATAGCTTTTTTCCCATCGTCATTAATTCCTGCTTTTCCAAGTAAGGTGTGAAACCTCTTAACGAGTTTCGATTTTGTCTGTTGAAATGTTTTTGTTGTTCCCATTGTGTGTGGTTTATTAAATTCGTTTTAATTTCTATAATTCGTTTTTTAACCCCAATATGCTACTGCCTTTTCCGGCCATACTGTATATTCACCTTTTTCACCAATATATCTTCCTTTAGAAAAAGCTTTGTAACCTTCAACATAGATTTTCAATGTAGCGTCGTACATTACTGATTTTGCCGATCTACCGGCAGGAAATTTACCATCCGCGTGAGAAATAAAAATCAGCAACTTTTTAGGAAATTTTTCTTTAAACTTCAGGTATTGTACATAAGTCAGTTGAAAATATTGAAATGAATCAATGATAATGATATTCGGACTTTTCTTACACATTAGCCTTTTTTCAAGTTTCTCAGCATTTTCATTCACCACCAACACGCTGTTTTGGACATCCATCATGTTTTGTTGAATAAGTCCTTTTTGTAAAGTATGTGTAGTTCCCTCCTCCATGGAGTTCAATAGCACCTTGTCAAAGTTTGTAAGGTATTTGATCAGTTGCAAAATAAAACTGGTTTTTCCGTTTCCTGAATTTCCCCAGACAAACCAAACTCCTGACGTTTCAGGTTTTGAAAATGCTGACTCCCACACCCCATCAAATTCAAAAAGCTTATATTGTTTCTCAAGTATGTTCTGTATCGTTAAAGCTCTTTTGATTGCCATTGTTACTTCTTAAAATTTAAGCCCTACTAATTTACTATCCACTATCTTTGTTTCTGAATCTCAATCTTTACCCTGCGGAGCGATCCGTTTACCTTACCCAGTATTTCTCGTACATCAACATCCGCTTTGTTTGCCCTGGCAATCATTACTACCTGAGTCCGGGTGAATTCGTCCAGGGCTTCTTTACCGTCTGGACTTACTTTCTGATATTTGGATCCAAAGCGAGAGAACAATTCGGCATAACCAACTTTTCGTGCGTAACGTGCTCGTTCTATTTTTTCTTTTAGTCCGTCGGCTCCCATCATGTACCATCCGCAAGCTCCCTCGCTTGCATTCCATAATGCTTTTAGTTCCAGGAAGGCCGGATAATCCAAATCACCGGCTTCATCCAGTATAACTAAGGGGTTAGGAATGCTACGTAGATAAAACACCAAATCTGCGTACACCTCGCTGTACTTGCCGGTGTTTCCTAACCCCAGTTCTTTGCTAATCTCACGGATCAGCTTTTGTTTCGTTTTCACCTGACTGCAATCAATGTAAATAGCAAACTTGTTTTCTTTAGCATAGCAACGTGCCGTATAGGTTTTACCAAGGTCGGCCATGTCGCAAAGTAGGCCGCTCAGGCTTGATTGTTGGCAAGCATTCAATTGTGTATAGATAAATTGGTAAACCGGTGTTTTTGCGGTTACCCATTTTGCATCTTCCCGGAGTTGTACATCCAGTTTGCGGGCGATGGTGATCCAGTTTGATTCACTTAGTACATTTTCAGTGTCTCCGTTGATAATTCTACTCAGTTGCGCGCTGCTGACTCCTAATGTGACAGCCATCTTTGCTGCGCTTTGGTGTTGTGGGCGATTAAGTACAATCGCTTCAACGATTCTGTTTTTAAATTCCTGGTTCATGATTTTTTGGTGTTTATTTGGTGTTTTAATTCTGTTTAAAGACTATTTAAAGCCAATGCAGCCTGATAATTTTCGTCGTACGTTTCCGGTATTATTTCTTGTTTAGGTTCCTCTATTACCATTGCTGCAACTTCTACCTCTATTTCTTCTAATCGTTCTGTATTTTCATACAGCACTACCTTAGCCAGCTTATTCTTGCCATCCTTCACCATCTTGTCAAATTTGGCAATGTATTTGGCCTGTTCGGTAAATGCATCAATATCTACCTGTGTTCGTTCGGCAAGGGATGTATTGAATTTCGCGATCTGTTTGGCTTCACAGATATAATCATCGTTCTGATACAGGTAAAGACTATCTATTTTTTGTTCTCCCTGAGCGTTCATTGGCATGTAATAGGCCTGAACGGTATAATTATTCGGTGCCAGTTTTGAAAGGATCTCAGGAGTTGGTAACATGTAATCATTGTATTGTACCTGGCAATACATGTTTCGTTGAATGCTTGTAGTCGTGCAGTTCCCAATGTAGCGAACAAGTAGAGGACGGTTGATATCGGCAAGGTTCGGATTAATGTTTTGTTCCATTACCTGCATGCGGGTAAGTCCTTTGTAAAGTTTCTGATCGCGGTGTAGTCCGTTGTTGTAGTCAACAATTGATTTTAAATCATCAGCTACCAGTTGATCATAACTGTACGAGCGTTCCTTTACAATGTATTTGTTGGTTGCATCGTCGTATACGCGTTCACCACCGGTTACATTTGCTTCATCTTTCAGATACCATCTTCCGATACCATCCTGGTAGCGTTTTTCATATCCGTATTTTTTCTGTCTGTTAAGTTGCTCAGCATGTTTTTCCTGAGAGTTGGAAGGTGCGCACCAACGTACGAATGGGAATACTACACCGGCTTTGAATAAATCATCTTTGAAATTATTAACCAGGTGATGTTCAACTTCCATTTCGAGAGGCATACCCCAGCTGCGTGAATCAATAAAACGGAACATTTCACGTATACAGTCTATAAACAGAGGGATATCCTTTTTCAATGAGTAACTGGCTCCAATCAAACAACCCGAAGCCACATCATAAGCATAATAGGCTTTAACACGGTCACCACTGGCTAATTTACGAGGCAGGTCACGGTCATCAAGTGAAATCTTACTAAGTGCATACATGGGTGCGTGACGGTGCATGTGTGGACGTACTTTTGAAAGGAAGTTATGACTCGTTGCACGCAGGCGGTCAACGATAACGCGGTTTTTTGGATTATTTATGTAGTTCCAACAAGTTGCAGCCGAAACGCTGATATATGAATCGTCCTTTTCATTTTTAAAATCTTCCCGGTTAAAGAATTCCCCCGTTTCCATATCAACGATATCCTTTACTCCGGCAATAAATAGTAAATAATCTTCCTGTACCCAGGTTGAATAAGGCTTGTTAGTCATGCAGTAAATAGACAGGATCAATCGTTCAAGATCATCATCCACCTTCCGTGCGTTATTGTTGCAATAGTTTTTATGAATAAGGCTTTGGTATTTGTTCGATAAGTACAGGTTGTATTTTTCGCGGAGTCTGCGTTCATTGGCCGGCAAGGTGTGAGGGTATTTCGTTTGGTCCAGGTTCAACACCGTGCGTGTTATATTTTCCCAGAGTCCCGTTGTTTTACCTCCCAGTGCTTTGCGCATGGCTATGCGTGAGTTCAATACATCGTGAATAGCATTCAATACAATCGCGTTATTATAATATTCAGTTACAGCATCAGCGGGAAGGCTGTCACCATTTGGCAATTGATAGCTACTTAGAAATTCAATAGCTGCTGTGTCCTGGATAATGTGATCAGTAAAGATATTTGCAACCGGTTGTTTTGTTACATCTCCAAATTTCATTTCAATAACCTTACGGAAACGTTCAGGCAATGAATTATAATCAACCAGGGCTGGTGTATTCAGGCAGCCTCGTTGTACAACTTTAATCTTATTCCTTGAACTAAGCTGTTTGTAGTTTTCAACGGTCATTATACCCTCATCAATAAGCATTCGAGTTGGTACCGCTAATCTATTATTATAATATTCTACCATAGTTGTAAGTGTTTTTAAAATTATCCTTCGTACCGCAGGAGGCGTACCGTGTTCATTATCGAGGCGCAATGCCGTTTAGGATTATCGGAAGAAAGGTCGACAAATTTGAAAAGTAAAATAGCAAACAATCAATATCAATCCGATCCAACTTATTTGTTTATTGAAAGGATCACTTAATAATTTTCTGTACACGGAGTAAATTAAAATTTTTATTTATTTGTTTTTTTACGCGTTCTACTTGATTTATAAATAAGGATCAGTTTAATTGCTACGATTGTGATAACTGAAAGTGTGGCCATAAAAACCGGTACATAATCTGAGTTCATAATATTGGATTTTATAATTTGGAACTAAAAATTAATTCTCATTCGATTCAATTTCTACACCGCCTCGTTCGATAGCAGCTTTTCTGATTTTGTATCCAAGGGTTGTACTTTCTTTTCCTTTTAGAGCTACTCGAACGGTTGGATAACTGCAATTGAATAAATCTTTCAGGGCTTTTTTTTCCCCATTTGCAACTAAAATCTTATTCCCTGGTTTCATATATCTTTTTTATTTGATAAACTTTATTACATTTGTAGTGTTCTTTCATTACTGAAACACAGTGCAAATATAATAGCTTTTTATCTAATATAGTTCATTTTAATAGAATATTTTCTAATTATTTATGGAAATACGAAAAAGGATTCTTCAATATCTTGAATACAAAGGAATTAGTAAGTACCAATTTTATAAAGAAATTGGTGTTTCTAACGGTTTTTTGGATAAAGAAGGTGCGATTGGAAGTGACAAGTGTGAGAAAATATGCTATCAATATAAAGATTTAGATCCGTTGTGGCTAATCTTAGAAAGAGGGAAAATGATTTTATCTGAAAATAGTTTTAAAGTTTCTGAAGATGAGATTCAAATTTTAAATGATTCTATAGAAAAAAGACATACCAGGCAATTAATACCTATATATAATATAAGTGCGGCAGCCGGGCTTGTATCGCTGTTTAATGATCCAACCGGTTATACACCGATTGATTATATTAGTCTGCCTAATACCGGCAAGGTAGATGGTGGGATTTTTGCTTTTGGTGATTCAATGTATCCGTTGATCAAATCGGGTGATATTGTTGTATATCGCCGTATTCAGGATATGTTTAATTCAATTTTTTATGGTGAAATGTATTTAATATCGTATGACATGGAAGGTGAGGAATATATTGTAATAAAATACATTCAAAAGTCAGATGAACCGGATTATATTAAACTTGTAAGCCAAAATCAAAACCACCAACCAAAAGATATTCCCCTCTCTAAAGTCAAGGCACTTGCACTGGTTAAAGCAAGCGTACGCTTCAATACTATGCGGTCCAACTGATAATTGTTTCTGAACAACACACATCACACACTTTGTACACATCACACGCGCACTATAACCAGTTGAATGAACTTATTTAAGTGCATTTCAGTGTTTTAATACGTTTGTTTTTTATTTATTAAGGGTGTTATCGGTATGTTTATTCGTTTAAAAAGTGCTTTTAAATGCTTTTTTTATGCCTTATGGGGGTATTTATCCGTTATATATATTACTGTTTTGTAACCCCATATGTAACCCCATTAGTAACCCCAATGCATTTTTTTAGTACATTTGCAGTGTTTTTATAGCCCCGGTGCTTATCATATCCAGGCATAAAAAAAACCCCGTAATGGAGCTTCAGTTAGTAGGTAGTATATTGTGTTATCCTTTATTGTAACGGCGTTTAAGCGTTGTTTAAAGGGTTATTAAGTCACACTTAAAGCAATCACTTATAATAACTTTTTAATTGGCCTTAAAATTAAAGGTAAATTAAAGTAGATGTACATTTTGTTTTTTTCTTGCCTGTTGTAAGTATTTGTTTTTCAATCCTTTTAATTAATTAATGATGTACAATTTGTTTTAAGCCCTATAGGTATTTAGTTTTCAAAAATGAATGCTAAA
>Ga0302271_10000526_pt1 | contig 37617 bp, 20 predicted proteins | sample III_Bog_N1_1_FD_198767 | JGI IMG/M metagenome (GOLD analysis project Ga0302271, IMG submission 198767) | Peat permafrost microbial communities from Stordalen Mire near Abisko, Sweden - III_Bog_N1_1 | ecosystem: Environmental > Terrestrial > Soil > Wetlands > Peat | place: Sweden: Abisko... | reverse complement strand
TCGATGACAAAGCTCTGCAATCCTGCAGCAATTCCAAAAACATAAATATAAAAGCTATTTTTGTAAAACTAAAAAGATAAAAAGATAGAATATTTAGTCATTTCAAAAATATTCAGGCAAGAGGGATAACAAATTGGGAGGGAAAATCTTTTTATTAATATCCCCCACCCTCTCCTATCAACCTCTCGTCTCTATTCACTTTTTCCCTGATTTTTAAAAAATTATTAAAATATCTGTACTGTTTGCTATCTCGATTGTCCAAAAAAGATTTTTTCTTTCTTCATTGTCTATTTCAAAGTGAAACAATAGTTGAGTTATCCTACCCCCACCTCAAAATAGTAAAACCTAACAAAGATTGATCGAAAGGGGTTTCAAAAGCTAAAGCAAAATAAAATAAAAACACAGAATATTTTTGTGGTTCTTAAAAAGAGTAAGAAGTGTTTGCGAGAGGGAGATATTTTTAACTTTTGATTATTTTTAATTTAGATTTTTAGAATTATTGCTATTATTTAAATTTTTCTACTTGTTTTCTTGGATCCATAGCATGATTAAGGATTTCTCACAGGATTTGCCTAAAGTTTTTTAGAATAAATCCATTCTTGCTTTTATTCTTCTCAAGCAATTTAATCTGAAGTTTTATGTGGTGTCGAAGATCCACTAGTGAAAGACGAAGAAGCAGCTGTCTCATTTGTTGAAGATGACTACTTTCTCATTTACGTCGCAAGTGCATTTAATCTGACAAAATTTTACAGCAGCGTCTCATCATCACCTTTAGAAATGTATCTACTAAAGAAATGAACTGTCTCTGAGTTCAATAGATTGAATAAAAATGATACTTCACATTGTTATTAACTTTTATTTTATTCGAGCTCAGCATTCTTTTCATCAGATTCCACTGCTTTTTCTCTGACATCGGAAGCTCCTTTGTCTTTAAAGCCACTGCTATTATTATTGTTGTTAAGATTCTCAAAATTAAACTAATCTAATCCAGAAAACGCTACTGATTTTTCATTAGAATCCTGTTGAACTTCTTAGTACACTCCATGAGATTCTCTGATTCCTAACTCACTTAGAAATGCTGCAGTTGTTGGTCTCTCTTAACCTGATTAATTTAGCCATTTTTTATTACTTGATAAAGTCGGATTCCCTGTTTATAATGGAGGTATTTCTTTAATCTACACAATTAATTCACAGCTTCCTAATTGAATTGCACTATTTCTCTCAGCGGCTTCTAACAATGAAGCACGGACACTTTGAGGAGGCTCAATTGGAGTACGAATAACGTAAATTACACCATTTTATCTTTCTATCTTCCTTTCCCAATAAAAAGTTATGCGCTTTGAACTATTCCAATCGAAAGTCTCTGCAATCTTTACATCAGCATATTGATCTTAATCTATTTTGAGAGATACGTCCATTTATGATTTTTCAGTGATGATCTTGCTCATGAGAGTCTAATTTTGAAATTAAACAAATGGAAGTGTTAGTATTGTGAGTGGTAGTGACATTGTAATTATGCATTTTTTGTTTACTATTTCATCCCAATCCTTGCGACGATTGATGATAATCGATAAGCATTCCGCAGCAGATAGTGGCATGTAGACAGTAGCTCTGACACATTCTCTCCTTGGGAATTAATGCTAAATCAGGATGAGTTTTTCGGGAATGGAATAAACTGTTTCCCATTTGCCCATGATGTCCTCCATTGTTTTTTTTATACTTGTAAGTTTCCTGTATTTTTCCTCAACCTCTTTGGGGATGATGGATATTCAAGAAATCATAAAGGAAAATCAATTAGATTTGTAGTTAATCAATCGTATATGTTAATGCAATTGTCAGTGGTTGTTGTTTACCTGAATCTAAATAGCTGTAGCTCATAATGTGCGAAGATGTCATTGATTTTCCGCATGAAGAAGGTGAAGGAAGAACTGAATTGCTTTAAACTCTTTTTAACGTGAGAGTTTTTCCCTCGAGAAAGTTATCAACTTCTTCAAACAATTGAGGCTTATATCTCTTTGGTGCAAAACAAAAAAGAAAAAGCAAATGAAATGAGATTATTATTCTAGGCTTCTCATAAAAATCTATTTTGAATTACGAGTATTTTTTATTTTTATAATATTTCTCTCCAACCATCTGGGCTGTGCACTCTCTTCAATCCATCAATGAACTTTACTAGCAGCTTCAATGCTGGTATTTTACAAGGTTTCTGGCTTAGAATATGATTATCTGCGATTTTATTTTAAAAGTGTTTTTGTTATTATAAATAAAGTTCATTTTCGGGACTTTTACCAAACCAAACTAATTCTTTTTTACCCAGCAATAGTGCATTCAACAATGAGAAAGACATCTCTTAGTATTCCTTCAAAAAACTCTCATATCCTGTGTGAGCATATTATTATTCAAAAAGCAAATTGTTATTTGCTATCCTCAAAACTCCAAAATCTTCTCAAAATCTCTTACCTGGATTTTTCTCACACTCTAGCAACCCGTTCAGAGCCTCCAAATTATGCTTGCATGTAAGATGCTCTCCTTTTGCTTTGCCTCCTTCTGATTCTGATAAATCTTTGTCTAATTATCCGCATAGTTAAACTAATCCCTTTAATCCTGCTGAGCTACCTTTGCCACTTGTACCCTTTTATGAAAAGATTCAATAACATAATAAAAGGATGATTGTTTTACCACAAAACCAAAAGGGAACACAAACTTATCTTTTCTCTCTCTAATGAATACCTTAATTAAGAGGGAAATAAACTCAGGATTGATAATTGGAGGGCTCTCTGCTATAATCATTATCATGATTCTTTAACGATAAAAAAGTACAACCATTTAATTATTCAGAAACCAGTAAATTCGGACAATAAACTGAATTGCAAATCGAAGTTAATTCAATACTTGAGGTTTTCTTTGCGTTCTTCAGAGTCTCCTTACATAGCAGCCAGTAATTCGTAGATTTTCTTTTCAAGGGAGGAAGTAGTCAGGTAGCTTATTTGATTCCCTTAGAGCTATTATTTTGAAGCAAAATCCTTCATTCCCTCTCTTCGAATTATCTTATCCAGTTGCAGATTTTAAAATTGCTCTAAAATGGAAACAAAGAAGCACATGAGTTATTGATTTATATTCGTTATCATTTATCTTAGTTTGCTATCTCCTTACCTAACACGTCAAGAAACTCAAGGAAAGGTATGATTTAGATGTTTTGATGGATGAGTTCTACAAGTTCATTCAAGAATTCTTTAAAAATAAATAAATCAGCATGTAAGGTTAGACTCTTCTCATGTAAATGTGTCATCTTAGCAGCTTTAATTCATGACTTGAACTATTAATTTTCCATATTTGAGATATCCCTTTAGTCTAACTTACTTTGTAGCTCAAGTGTCCTTTTCGTTTTGATTTCTTGACTAAACCTCTTAAGGAAAACATCTTCAAGCACAGGAAGATTCTTCAAACCATCTTCGACTACTAACTGCATGCAAATCACAAACATTATTGGAATAAGTTACCATAATTTGAACAATAAATATCTAACTTGTCTGCGTAACTCTTTGAATTGCTTAAATCGCCTCTCGATTTCGTAGTTAAAAAAGCTTGTCTTCACTCGGAGTAAGTATACCTAAACCAGACAAGCACAAGCATCAGATCAATTTGATTGACAAATAAAACTCCTGTTATTTCAATGAAAAAGTATTCATTCATACAGTGTACTGCTTATTTATGTCTTTTGATCCTGTGACTTCAATTTCCTTGAGACATTTCTCTTTTATGAAACACTCAAAGAACTTATCTTCTTGATCACTCTCTTCATCTTTGGTTTCTTCGGGATGTTCAAGCTGAGATTGCTCTCCTTAGTTAGCGAATTACTATTCACCATCAAGATCTTGATCTTTTTGTTTCTCTTGTCTTTTGAGTTGATCGCCTTCAATCATGCGGTTGAGAGAGAGATAGGTCAAAAGAAGATTAGTTAGATTAAAGTTTTTTGGATATTTTCTAAAAAATATCTGTAACTCAAGTAAGAGATTGGGACTTCAAATTATATCCTAACTCTATTCCCTTGGCTGCTAATTAATTATATCTTTCAGTTTAAAATACTTATGTCTCTCTCTCTATCAATCATTCAATTCATTCCCGCTCTTTTTCGATGTGTTCAAGAGATATTTGTTTGTTTGTTTTGATTAAAAAGGCGAAATTTTGTTATTTATTTTGCTCAGGAAATACTTTGACGCATTAGAAGAAGAATCGAATAGATATCTTATTATTATTGTTGTTGTGATGGAGTTAGTCAATATCTCAATGATTTTGTTTACCAATTAGTAATTAACTTTCTCTATGTTATTTTATTTTGAAAAATATCTTTATTGTAAAAGGATTAGCATATATTTTTACTTGTTTTTGAGCGCACAAGTATCTTTCTTTTTATTTCGAAAAACAAGTAAAATAATAACAATTTTTTGTTCAAATAATAAGAACGTTTGGAACGGTTTTTAACAATTTCTTTGCCAGCAGTAACCTAGTTAAAGTCATCAGCAGAACAGGCATCATCCTCAATTTTGGAATTCTAATTATGATTAAGAATTATTGAAGATACAATATAAATAAAGAATCCTTATTACTATTCAATTATTTTACACAGATTATGCTTGATATTTTATTTTAATAATTATTATTTCCAAAAAAACAACAACAAAAACAAATGAAAAGCAACTGTACTGATGATTTATTATTAGATAGTCCTTCACCATAAAAAGAAAAGAAAAGCGAAACTATTAATTTGACAAAAAAGATATTTATGAAATTTCATCTTGCTCAGTGTATTTTTTTCCCAATGATTACAGAGCTTAATAATCATTACGAGAAGCTTTATTAGCAAAGATGATAGAGTTTTATAAAAATACTCATTCTTTGATTTCTCTATTGAATAATCCAAAATTTTTTCAGATATAATAGCAAATAATAGATTATCTTTTAGAGTTTTGTGGCATTCTAAAAGCTGATGAGATAAGTATGATGAACTACACAAGCCAATTCTATCTGCCTATGTGAAGTTTAAGAAATGTTTGGTGAAATAGTGTTCTTCGTTATTTTGCTTGATTATTACCTCCTGTTTAAACAGTAGAGCTAATCACTTTTTGAAGTAATCGAAAATTATTAGCCTGATGAATTATTTAACAAATTTTAGAATCTTCACATTCACAAATAATGGGTATTCAAAAGATAATCAATTAACTGTTTACTTCTTTTAAATATTGTATCTTCTCTGCTAATTTATTATTGAAATTTAGAAAAATCTTCAAGTATAATATTGAACCTCTTATTTTTCAAAGACACTTGCAATCTCCTATTTCTCTAATGTTATGATTGTTGACTACAATCATAGTGCTATTCAAATACCATACATCCCTCCTGCTTAAAGTAACAAAACTCATTATAAAATAAGTCCTTTTCCTAAATTGAGTTGAAGTGAATTCAAAATACACACATTTCTAACTTTTTTGAAATTCTAAGCATCTGATAAAACTACAGAAAAGAGAAATATCTAATTCACAAAAGGAGATATTATTGATAAAAGTCTGCCTAATCTCAGATATTCATTTTATGGAATCTCAAAATCACTTTTTCCCTTTGAAAGAGTCATTTCCACTATGCAAACAAAGCGAAAATGTGTCAAAAGCAGTAAATAGTAATGTGACATTAGCAGATATCCAAAAAGTAAATGCATAATTATCAAATATAAAGCTATTTATAATTCTAACTCCTACCTTGAGCGCATAATTTTCATTGTTATTTTAGTACTTCTCCATTTCTTGCATTTATTTCTACTTGTACTGCATGTCAATGATTCCTTACTAAGAGAGTCCTCTGTTATTCTATTATTGCTGTCTTTTTTCTGCTGCTTCAGCTGCTCGTCTTCTTCTCTCATCATTATCGATATTCTCTTCCATTGCACTTGTCTGATTCCCTCCAATAACGATTCCCTTGCTTGCATCTTTCATAATGTTCTTACTGTTTTTCTCTTGTTTCTTCCTTTCCATTTCTACGAAATACTCCGGATCAGCATATTCTATTATTAGTCAATATTATTTAAAAGATATCAAATATGAACAATAAGATTCAACAGATTAAACGAAATTAAGATGGAAGGCTGCTTTCACTCTAAGAAAAACATATTTACTTTGGTTGTTAGAAGCTTATTTTTAAGGAGATGGCTGCTAATCATCCGAAACATTATCCTTCTATCTACCACTCTTTTAGCTCGATTTAGCCTTGCCCTTTCCTGCACAGCAAATTCCACTGCCCATCAGTATCTTATTTGATTCTAAATAATTAAATTGTTTCTCTTTTTTTCTTAGCAATCCACTTAATTGATTTTTACAGAAATAAGAATTCGTTGGTCTACTTCAATTACCAAAACTACCCTAAAAGAGGTTTCTTAATGATGATTAATATTTTAGAAATAACAACAACAAAAGCAAAAATACATTTTTTAACATTAAAATAAACTACACTATCTACACAACAATAAATTAACATAAAAAGTAGAGAGAAATACAACACAAGCTAATTATTTTCTCATTAATTATTACTTTTTCTTAAGTTAGCTATTAGTTCCCGAGTTGCCTCAATTTTAAAGAGAAACAAGCTTATTTGATCAAAAAGTAAAAATCGAATCCATGATCCTAGTCCTTTTATTTGAAACGGAATAAAAATGGATTTTCTTTAGTTACTTGTGTTGAAATCGGAAGTATTTCTTTTTTATTGCTGGAAAGCAGCTCAGGAACCTTCCCGCAGGATACACTATTATCAACTAGATCGAATCTAAACTACTTACACAGATAACTCTCTTTATTACGTATGTGCTTACTCCATATTATCATGTTACTCTTACTACTCAATAGGAAGATGAGTTCTTTATAAAGTTTCATTAAATTCATCTTTTTTTGACAGTTCTATTTACACTTTGAGCTGAGTCTCATTATCTGCTTTGAGAGAAGCTTTTGTAAGGTGAGTTTATGAATAAGGACACTTTTACGTTTTTTCAAGCCAATTTTGAATACATTTCTACCCAAACACATGACCGCAAGGATCTTTCACAGCGTCTCTAACTACACCGAGACATATCGCGCATATCAATCCTTCATGGAGTAATTCATCTTCGCTTTTGAAGAATTGCTCAGTTTCATAGCATTCATTCTTCTTCTGATGACTATGGCAGCCATTTGGTGTTTTCGAGTTGATATCAACTACTTCTTTTTTTATGAAACAAGCAAATAAAAACAAGATATTTTCTAGAATAAAGACTACTTTTATCAAGTTAAAATTACATGGAGGTTTTCTTCCGCAACAAAAAGAAGTTTAACCCATCTTTTTTGTTTTCAAGTTGTGTTTGGCTATTGGATATTTGAAGACAAAGGTTGTCTTAAATTTTGTTTAAGGGTTTCAAATTATTTCTGATTTTTGATTCCACTCGCTTCTTGCATAGGATTATGTTCCCTTCTTTTTTTCAAGAAAAATAATTCCACTAAAAATTCAAAGATTCTTACTGATTCACTGTCACCATAATCACACAAAATTCAATTTACTTTTCTTCTTGTTTTCCATTCTTTACTCCTTTAAAATCGAAACTATTCTGCATATCATTAATAGATCAATATTCCGAAGCTCTACTCAACCGATTTACTCCTGTACTCATATGGGATCAAAGATATTTTAAGGAAAAGAAAAACCTAAAACAAAATGATCTTAATTAGCAAGACGAAAAATTCTGAAATTATACATAATTTATGAAAATCCATCAATAAAACATAATTACATTAATCTTTTTTTCATATTTGATATTTTTTTCCATCTTTTTTGAATGCTCTCCATTTTATTAATCTTCTTTTTTCTGTATTCTTTGATTTTTTCTTGAAAGATTGATCAAACTTACTCATTTTTTTAGCATTATTCTATCACAAATAAACTAATCATGACAATCTTAGAAGCTACATGTTTCATACAAAACCCTACTTGTAAAGCTAATCTGAACAACCCTTTTGAATTAGAATCTTAACAAGTAATTATTTTTTTGTTGCTATTTTACAAGATTTAAATATTTCTGAAGAAAAATCACTATGCAGACAATTCTCTAAAACGCAAAAAGAAAAAAACATAGGGGAAGATGGATTATCCATTTCAATCATTCAGTCTTGAGGATATCGGAATCACCAGCATCGAGAATGGCCATAGTAGAGCATCTGTAATACTTACCGCAAGCAGTGCCTAATTGTTTTACAATACAAAAAGAAAGTTATTCATCGTTTTTAGGTTAAAGACATATCATATTATAGCAAGCTATTTTTCATCCAACTGAATTAGCAGAAAACTAAAACTAGCATTTTGGGTATGCTCTTCCCTTGCAGTTTATTTCCTGCAGTTCTATTTTCAATCCTTCTTTTGACATCGCTTCTTTGGAATAGTTAGCATATTTCTTCTTATTATCATTGACCATGAATAGATCTAGATTTCTTCAAATATTTAGCTCAGCGATTCTTGTATTTTATGTTTCTTTTTTTTTTGCATTTTTTTTCATTTTAAATTTTTGCTCTTATTTGATAGATTATCTCAACTAGCCTCTCATTCCTTTCTTTGTCTGTTTGCAGGTTTAGGACATAGTCTATCTCCATATGCTTATTAATCACTCTTTAAACGATATTTGAATTTAGTTTACCTAATTCGACGTTGGAACCACCGTAGTGATGGATATTGATCTGAGCGAGAGAAGCGTAGTACTCGATTTCAGATTTTCTAACAGTTGGGCAGTTGTTAGAGATAAAAACGAGCTTGGCAAGTCCGTTTCTGATGGCCTTGATGGTGGAGGCATATCCAAGAGTAGCCTTGCCTGATCTCATGACGAGGGCGAGCTTGGATTGGATGTTATCTTGAGTGACTTTCTTGACCATTTTAGTTAGATATCTGGGAGGTATATGCTCTTTATTTTATTCTTGATTTGTTCTTTATTTATATATATTTTAATTTAGTCTTCCCCAGCTTCTTCACTGTCATGTCTCACAAGTGATTTTTATCTTTTCTTTTTTTGCTCCTCACTGAGCACTCCAATCATTTGGTATTCCTTCGAGAGGATAATTATTTAAGACTATCTTATTTAACAGTATTTTTCAAAGCCAAAATAGATTTAAATTGTGCTTAGTTATCTCATCAAAAAGGATAGTCGTATTAAAATTGACTAATTGTTCTTTCATAGCGAGATTAATTAGTAAACAGGAAATATCAAATTATTATATAAATTAAAATGGAAAACAAACACACAATCATATGAACTCTTGTCAAAATTCAAACAACAACAACTCTCAAAATTAGTGAGCTTGGTTTTTTTTTACAAGCAAAAAAAAAGAAAATTATGAATAACAATCAATTTACCTCTCTAAGAGTCTCACAGAGTCTCTTGCTCTTGGTCTTGCAGTTGCATTTTCAAATTGATTAAGAAAATAAGGAAATAAAATAAATAATAACCTCTTTCTGTCTTAAACAAATTAGCAACTAAATATGTTACCTAAGATACCCTAAAATAACACCGCTGGATAACTAGCTAAGCGTGAGAACGTAGCTTCATAATTGATTGTGGAGGATCATCTCCGTAATATCATTGCTAAATCATCGAATAGCTCTTATAAATCTTGGAATATTCCATAAGCTCCTAGGAATCCACACTCACCGTTTGGAGATTTCCCAAAAGAATATCTTTCAAAAACTAAATCTAAGAATGGAAATCCTTCACCCATCTTCGAAGACTCTCAAGCAGCCACTGTTGTCAGTAAAACAAAATCTAATAATAACTTTGAAGATGATGATTTTAATCTCAAGGAGTTCAAAAACGAACATCCCAGAAATATGAAAGTTCAAAGATTTCATGAAAGTGAAAGTTGATCCAGTGATAAGGAAGCTGATTTAGTTTGGCTATTTGAATTGTTTGTTTCAAAAGAGATTAGAAATAAATGGAGCTAAATTATTTATTTTTAAGAATAATAACTCATTATTTTACATTTTTCATCTAACTTTATTTTTTGCTAACAGATAAATTCCAAGGACTTAGATAAGGAACTGGTGGGAAGACTTCCTCTTAGCTGCACAGTAAGTAGGAATTCAATGCCCCTCAACCTATCTGTGGAGCCTTTAAGAAAAGAACAATTCCCGTCTCAGAATTTAGACGCTATTACGACAGAGGTGATCTCCCAATCAAAGTTGATCACTAGGGGTCTGTGAACAAGATTATTTGGAAAATTCAACCCGAATCTCTAGATTACCACCACTATTTGCCTATCTTCTTTGATGGACTCAGAGAGAAATTAGATCCATACAGATTCTTAGCTATTCTAGGCACATATGACCTTCTTGAAAAAGGAATGAACAAAATTCTTCCAGTTATCCCTCAGCTAATTATCCCTATCAAGAGTAAATCATAGGAGCCTTTGAATAAAGAGAAAATAAAAAATTCCATATGCATTTCTAAATTGGATCAATATCAATGATCACTATGAATATTACAACTATTTTGATTTTCGTTTAGCTGCACTCAACACCAGAGATCATGAAATCATTGGGATCATGCTCAAAGTTCTTGAAAAACTTGTTATAAGTGGTGACATGATTGGAGAAGCTTTAGTAACACATACTTGATTTCGTCCTGATTTACATTAATTTAAATATCTTTGTTTTTTTACAGGTTCCATATTATAGATAGATTTTGCCAATCTTCAATCTGTACAAAAACAACAACATGAATTTAGGAGATCTGATCGATTACAGCCAAAGAAAGAAATTGACTCTCGGAGATCTTATCCAAGAGACTCTTGAGCTTTTCGAACAAACAGGAGGAGAGGTACAGTTTTATTTTGAATTATGAATGGTAAAATAGATTGTATTTTTTGAAATAGGATGCATTCATTAACATTAAATATATGATTCCAACTTACGAGAGTTGTGTTCATAATTGAGCTTCTCGAATCATTAGAGGATAATATCAAAATCAGTTAGATACTTAAAGAAAAGGAGATCTCTGCCGATCTTAATTTGGATTTCTTTTTTTGTTTTATTTCATGCATCTACAATCAAATTGCTGCTACTTTTTTTATTGATATTTTCTAGATAATTTAGATCTTCATGATTTATTGTCTCATTTTTATTTATTATACTTTTATTATTTAAGTTCACAGTTTTTTTATTTTCGAACTTAAATCTTTTGAAAGCAAAAAGAAATTTTATTACTAACCATTTAATGATAAAGAAATAAGAAATAATCACAGAAATCTTGTTGTAGAGTTTTATTAATTTCAATTTGATTGCTTAAATTTATCATTTGTGTGAATATCCATATCACAAATGTTAAGTTAAAGCTGAAGAAATTGGAAGTGGTAGTAAAATCAATTTTAAAAAATAAAATATGATACTATTCTATTTTGGCACAAGAATTTGCTTAAAAAACTCTTTGAATACAAATCATTTAAAAGGAACAATGATCAACTTAGTGGAAATTTGAAATCAAAATACTCTATTTTATGCTAAACTAATCATTTTTAATAGAAACAGAGGGGCACCCAATATTTGGAAGTAATTTTTCTTGCTTTTTATCAATCACAAAGAAAAGTAATGCACATAGATATGAGTTTGATAAACGAACAAAAATGTACATGCCAATATCTGTAAGTTGATAAAAATGGCAAATTATGGAAGAAGAAATATAGTATTAGCCTTTTCTGTGGCAGCTTAATTGAATTAAGACATCATACTAAGAGAACTGAGTTAATGCATCCATCGTTTTCTGGATTGTTGAGAACTTAAGCATATTTAGACCAAATAACCTTACCAGTTTGTGTTACTAAACCAAGTTCTGAAACATTGACTTCGATAATTGTTCCTTTTGTGATGACTCCAAGATTAGTGTAGAGCGCACTTTGAGGATTCTTTTTAACTCCAAGGATTTCAAGGGGCACTGTTGTTTTGAGTTCAGGATGGGTGACATTGGCTTTCTTAAATCTGAGACCAGTGGGTCTAATATATCTTTCGTATTTAGGAGCCTTTCTAGTGAAACTATCACCGACAAAGCAGACTTTATTAATCTTACGCTTCCAAGCAAGTTTCTTTCTTTTTCCAGATTTCATGACCTAGAACATTTCTGCTTCTGTCATGGCCTTCACTTTTTGTAGAGGCACTTGCCATTTACCTGCCTTTTCTTTTCTCTTTTATTTGATCATATTAGATAATACTTTAGAGTTATCGGTCTTTTCTCTATCGAGCAAATATGCTGGTACTGCTCCTTCTTTAACTTAATCTGTCTTCACCTCCACATCCTTTTCTTCGTGAGCCTTAATCAATTTCTTCATGCGTATTTTTTCCTTATATCTCTCCTTATTGAAGAGCTTAGCCTTAATACCACGAAGGGTCTATGCTTTTCTGGAAATCACATGATGCTCACGTGATTCTTTTTTTCTACGCTTTTCAGCAGCGTCTAAACGCTCACCAAACCGCTTCTTATGCAGCTCAATATACTCGTTCTAAGGCATCTTCTCTGCTTATTGTTTCTACTTATTTTATTATTATTGTTTCTTTAATCTGGCCTCCCTATCCTGACTTCTTAGAGATCTGATATTTGCCCTCCCACCGTCCACTCTTTTTCCAGTTGCATCTTCTTTAATTTTAACTTATTAGTTTTAAGTAGGATTTAGCTAACACATAATCTAAATCCTTAATCTTCTAAACAAAATACCTCCCACAAATAATAATTTTTTCTTTTTCTTGTCAGATTTTACAGGCATCAACTTTCGCTGATTTCATTTACACCCCCTTCTTCTTCGATTGAAAATCAATATGGTCCAGATTTAGAAATATTTCAAAACTAGTATCTCAGAGCTATTAACATAATACCATTAGTGGATTCCAAAAAAAGTAAAAAAATACAAGAAAAAACCTGTTGTTAGTTGATGGAAAAATTAACATCAGTCCATTAAAAAATAAATAATTCTCTCATTTTCTTGGAAATCGTTGAGCTAAAGTCGATTACGAAGAGATAGGAGAATATTTTGGACTGATATTTGTGCTTACTATCATAGCTGCTTTTGGAAGTAAGCGTGAATATGCTGTGCGATCTGATTGCTATCGATCTGTTTGATAACTGCTGGTAGTTTTTGGTGCAATTAAGCTTGTAAGATTTAGCTTTAAATTATATTTGTTAATTCCATTAGCTCCACCACAGCTCTACTACCTCTTATGATTAAGATTTTGAGACTCTCTGGATTGTCCGATAGAGACTGTAGATATCTGAGGTGAAATTGGTGCTATTTTTCTATTCATTGGACTATTGTTGCTATGAAAAGTCGAAATGTGATTGTAAAAATTGTTACTGCTTTGTTAGCAATTATTGTTGTTGCTCCCACTAACGAAACCATTTACGCCACTATTGCTAATAAGATTAGAGTTAGTATTCATATTGATATTTTAATTGTATCCAGGATTTATTATGGCTGTGCTGAGATTCTAAGATTGGGCAGAGACAAAGATATTGTTGCTACCTGTGGATAAAAAGTTATTGCTGCTGTAAGGAGTCACATTGGTATTATTGTTATTTCCAAAATAGCAGTTATACGGATTAACATCTTTAGTGTTTGACGATGGGCCAAGAGGTTAATAATTACTTCCTTAAAAAAGAGAATTTGTTCCAATTCCTCCTTAAGTGGGAGAAATAGATATTCGCTAACCTATTTGTGGAATTTGAATCTTAGTGAATCTGGAAGGAGAGTGGCTTGTCCTTGAAGATAAAGGCTGAGAAGCGATAAATGGATTATTCAGAGAACTGTCTTTTTCAAGTAATCTCGATGTCTGTGAGCGAGAAGGTTATTGAGAAGTTGAGACTAGTTTTGAAGCAGGGGATTCTTTCTTTTCTGGGATGTATTGGTTAGCAATACTTGTAGGTATCTAACTAGTAAAACTCTTTTTTTAAGTATTTTATAATCCAGCTGCTGTTGTTGTATGAGGATGATTCAAAGGTATTGATGATTTCTTTGGTGTTTTGTATTGTTAAATAATTTAGCGGATGTATTCATCTGTGATTTTATCTCCTTATGCTGATGGTTGCAGTTATTAAGAAGGCGAAGCTAAGGGAGTTAGAATCTTGTTGACTCTGCTTAGTTGATCTAGCTTTTACTCGTATGTCCTACTTGTCATCGATCCTTCTTTTTTCTGTAATGGAGCAAAATGCAACGATTAAGATCCAGAGAAATCCCCATCTCTTCTTCCTCCTGCAGTTACAGTGCCTCTCAAAGGGCTAGTTTTAGCAGATTACCCAGCTAGTTCAAGATCAAAGTGTTTTATTTACTTAACACCTTCAAATTGCCTTGAACTGTTAGTCCCTAACTTATTTATGATTTCATTTTTGCTCACATTATTACTTGTGAATAAACCACTTGGATTATTACTTCCGATGCCCAAATTGGTATTGTTGGTAGTCGCACGACTAGAGTTACCACTTATTATGTTTGGGTTTCCTCCTGTTTAGTTTGGATAATGCTTAGGTACTTAAAACTAATGAAGATGGTCATAACGCCTCCCAGTTAAATCAGAGTATCCTTGTCCTTGATCAGGATGATAAAACGAAGATATGCTATTACTGTTGATGTAGTTATTTGTGCTAATATTAGGAGTGTTTGCTGCGAGCAGTGATTCATACTATTCCTTTATTGAGCGATATTCATTCCCTTTTCTTTATCCAACTTCGTTACTTCTCTGAGTTCCTTTACTGTCGATTTCCCTGTCAACTGTTCCTTTCTCTTACTAGTTCCAATTCTTGGGAGGCATTGCATTATTTTATTCATTTTGATTATATTATTCTTCTAATTTTTCAACTTGCTTTCTCTTCGAAAGGTTGTTATTTCTAGAACTACTATGCTCATCTTTTTTAATAGCAATATTAACCTTTTGACAATTTTTTTCAAAATTATCTTAATCAAGAATAGGAGGTGGTTTTTAGTAATGCTAATGCTTTTGATGATCGCCATTATTAGCTTAAGGCGATGGCTTATCTTAAACTTATTTTGACTCTACATAGTTATTAAAATAAACTTGTTCATCTGGACTTTTCACTTTTTTAAATGATCTCTCAACTTTAGAAATAGGAAGCTATTAGAACTTTGCTGAGGGAATCATATCCTCAAGCATAGTCAATGTAACACTTGAAGAGGAAGAAGAAGATAAGGAACTTGAAGAAATAGAAGAAGAATCATCACTTTCTTTGCTTGTTTTTTCTGTTTTTTTTTCGAGAATAAAGTCTTGTTTTCCATCTTTCTTTTGAGGAGAATTTGCTCTTAGCTTTTCAGAGTGTTTGTGCTAAAGAAGCTATTCAGAGATTTCTTTAATTTTGTGATTATTCTTTTCAAAAAGCTCATTTTATTCTGAATATTTCTGAAATACAGTCTTAATTTTACTCAAAAAACTGTCCTTTGTGCTTTCTATCTTCTCTTAAAGTAATAGAAAGTCAGTTGGTTTAACTGGTGAACATGGAAAAGTTGTTTCAGAATTTGGGGATTGATAAACTTCTAGTTATTCTTCTCTTCCAATTTCTATCATATTGAACACTTTACCTGCAGATCCAACCTATGATTATATAGCTGTATCAGGTTTTCTTGAGCTTAAAGAATCTGCTTATCTTATTGAAGCAAAGTTAGCCCTCATGGATGCCTAATTATCCCTACTTGTCTGAGCTTATTGATGGTCTAAAAATTATTTATCAGGAATTTAAGGATTTGTATCTCTAGAAGAATTTGGATAAATCAAAATAGGTGAACCTGCCTTTTCTTCAACTAAGATATCATAAATTTCTCTCATTTATGTTTGCATTACGTCTACTCGCTTTTTAAGAGAACGATTCTCCTTCTTGAGCTTATGTTAAGCAACCTTTACAAGCTCCATATCTGACGCAATTAATTTTTTACCTTGTGAATCGTTAGACATTTTGGAATCACTACAACTTAAAGTATCTATTTGTTTCTCTAAAGATGCACGACTACTCTATGCTCGTTTTCTAATTCGGTAAATTGAATATTTTATAAATACAGTAAACACTATTTGTACTTTGCAGAGTTTTCTCGTGATGTTTGAAGAAGATTAGTAGTCTAAAATGATTGCTAAAGCTGCTGTTTTTAATATTAAACTTAAGATCTCAGAAGGATATTCTCTTCCTTCAATCGTTGAACGTCCTGAGAATTCTAACGATGCGTCTGTTGCTGCTCGAATTTAAAACGGATTGCATTCAGTTTTTATCGCAACTTTTCGATCTCCACTTTGTATGTCTCTTCTCTTATTTTACATTTAGAACGTAATTCTTCTAGTTTTGCTCTGTCTTCACTTATTTATCTCCTTTACTGCTTAAATTCAATCAATCAGTTATCATCTCATTATTTTCAGCACATTACTTAAGAGTTTGACCTTGGAGTTCCAAACATAGCCTCTATTTCGATCTTATCTAGCACTTAAGCTTATTGAAATGAGTCCTTCCAAATTGATACAACCTGCCTTTTCTTTATATCTAATCCTGATGGCCTCTTGGAATCTCTTTATTTACTATTTTCAAACAAAAGATCTGTTAACTGTTTCTTGTTTTCTCTTGTATTTAGTTCTCCGCATCAATCTTTTCCATCCAGACTCCCGGAGTGAATTCTTCCCAAAATAGGAGATAGATTTATATTTTACTCCAATAGCTATCTTTTTTAGTTATTGAATTTCCCGCATTCAGTAATTTTTAAGGAAATTATAAAATAATTAACTGATGTATTACTCTTATTATTAGCACTTGTCCCAGCAAAATAAGGAGATTATTAATCAAAAACAGAAGGAAACAAGTTCATCAATTAGAAACTCAAATTATACAAATATTTAGTTATGTATCATAAACATACATAAATCAGTTTTTAGGATAATTGAAACATCAACATCTCAATACTTAAAAATAGATTTTTGGAGTTTTTCAAATGAATTACCTAAATTTTTCCTTACTTATTGAAAAGTCATTTAGTGTCTCACCAATTGTTTTCATCATCAACTCCTTCTTCTTCTTACTTAGTTTCTGCATCTTTTTCCTCCTTTTTATCATTGGCTTTCTTCTTATCTTTGTTCTTTTTCCCTTTAGTCTACTGAGTTTCTGAAGGCTAAGGTTTTTCTTCATTTTTATTTGCTCCCTCTACAACTTCCTTTTCATTTGTATTCAACTCTTTATTGATATCCTTTTTCACTTCTGGTTCTTCTCTTTTTTGTTCTTCTTCCTCTGAACCATCTTCCTAGTCCTCGTCACTATCCTCTTCTACATCTTCTCCAAGATATTTCTAAGTATTTTTCAAATGATTTTTGATATTTTGTTCTACTTGATCTTTTTCCAAAAGAATCTGCATTTCACAAAGTTCTTCAACAGCATTTTTCGACTTGCAGCTATTCTCACATCTAATGATTAAGTCAATTATCAACAACCAATCAAATCAGACAATAATATTTACGTATATACGGCGAGGATACCCCAGTCATACTCAAGAATTGATGGGAAATTATTTAACACAGAAGAATTAATCTAAAACTCAAAAAATAGATTCTTTCCGCACAAAGAGCACTTTTTCGTTTGAACAGGCCATTGATTCCTATCAGAATACCACAAAGGAACTGTTTCTTTGTTTCTGCAATATCTAAGAATATGACCTCCTTATTTCTTCAATAAAAAGCAATATTTTTCGAATGCTTAATCAAGATCTTCATCGTCTTCATCTTCATTCCAGGTTTCAGCAGCCATTTGTTTGTCTAATTCTTTTCCAAAATCAGGATCTTCCATAGCCATTTAAGTAAACCGTTTTAAGAGCTAATTTTCCTTTTCGTAGTTTTCTTTCCCACCTTTTTTTGAATATTCTTTATCATCGACTTCAAAAGGATTTGATATCTTTGCATATTCTTTTTCAAGAGCCTGACTTTCTTTGATCTCAACGGTGTCTGTTACTATCTTATAAGCTTTCTCTAATATATTTTTTGAAAAATAAGAACTCTTAAATTGTTGTAACTGTTCATTTCTTCCTTATTGAGTTCTCAGTATCTTCACAGAATCCTTCTTATTTATGCAGCTAGATTCCTGTTGTATTTAGATTATAATCAGCATTTGATGTGCATTGAGCATATCTTACTTTGCAGAAAAAGACATAAATTGCTCGATGATAAGTGTGCTCCGTTTCAAGAGGTGCATACAACTAATAAAAAAATAAGTCATTTATGCCAATATTTTTGAAATGATTACTTAGAGGAGGAATACCATGTCTTTGTTGCATAATTTGCATTTGACTTCCTTTGGGCACACGTTCTCATTAAACCATACCTAAAAGTCTTGTTTATTATCATGCCTTTATAAAACGAAATCTTACTGGTTCTCCACCAAGTAGAGATGGAAAATCGCTGTCTTCATCATCGATCTGACCTAATTTGGCAGCAAAACCTATGATTATTTCCTATTGTAAGTTCATTTGTCTGATCCAATCTTCTCTATTTCTTATTTTGATTTGCAAAAATATTTCCTACTATTCGTCTCCTACCAACCAAATTATTTTGTACTTTTATAACTAGCCAAAATAAATTAGCATTGGTTTGATTAAAAGGGGATAGCAACGAAAAACAAAACAAAATACTGTTAATCAACATGCAAAAATATAATTGAGCATATTATTAAAATACAATAGATCATTTTTAGATGCATCTGTTTTATTTTAAATTGTTTGTACTTATGTTTTGGACTCAATTTTATGTTAAGTAAAGGCTGAAAAATAGAATGATTTATTGATTTCCCTTTGACTATTACTTGTATGTGTGTGTGTGTCTTTTTTTTTGTTGAAATGAAATGAATCATTTGAGTATCTTGCTCTCAAAAGAGCAATTTAAATTATTTTTCCTTCTTGAAAGATGAAAGAGAGCAAGTAGTCTGTGTCAAATAAAGCCTTTCATCACAAATTAGGATTGTCTAATTGTTAAATAATCATGAAAGAATTGACTTTGATCTAAGAATTGTCTAAGATTAATAACTGTTTTGAAATTGCAATTCCTCATTTTAAGAAAATTCAAAGTAACAATAGGGGGTAAATCATGTATTTTATTATCTATCTTAGTTGATATCTATGTTCTTGTGTTTTATTAACGACAATTTATTGAAAGATAAGAGCAGATGGATATATGTCACTTCAATCACTTTTATCTAACACCAAAGTTAATCTCTATTTCAAATTCACATTATTTCCAACTAATGTATCTGTTTTGCTAGCAATTCCTTATTTACCTTTAGCATTCTAACAAAACTCTAAAACTCAATTTTTTCTTTTGTGTCTATTTTTCAAAGAAAGATGAAAGAAATCCCAAAGAATAAGGAATCTATCTGCCCATTTCAACATTTGGGAAAGATAACATACCCCTTGAATAAGATATAAATCTCATTGCTACTCATTTCCAAATGAATACAAGCATATCTAACTTTAATGTATGTAATTGTACTTACTTATTTAAGGAGAAGTGCTCTAGAAAAAGTATGTTTCAGGAAAATAGCAGTTAAAAGTAAACCAATACAGATATATTTTCGTCCATCATGAATGTCAAACACAAATGTTCTTATTCTTAAACATGATAGATAGAGGGCAAGGAATCATTTATCTTAAAAAAAGTTCATAAATTCTTGCAGAGGGAAGCTTAATTTTTCTGACAATATATGTGCCAAACTCATTTGGAATATGGATAGCCTAAGATAAATGGATATAATCCTATCTATTGAGGTATTATTTATCCTCGGGAAGCTCACACATAAAGAAAGATACTTAATTTTTCTAAAAATAAGAATCTCGGTGTCGAATTTTCCACTTGATTGAGGACTGAATAATCGTTGGGTCAAATTAAGTCAGTTACCAAAGAAATCATTTAAACAATATGAAATGGCAATAATGTGTTGCTGTCAAATGAAAAGAACCGAGAGATAAGGAAATACAATTGGACTATTTGTTATTCTACCTCAATTAATAAGTAGATATTAAATTTGGGATACAATTAAAATTAATATTTCAACACAGATTGAATGATTAAATCACTGGCTATTAATCTCTGTCGATGTAATAGAAAGGGTAATTTTGCTACTTAATGCTTGAAGCTTTGAATTACACTATATGATTACATAACAAGGTTAAAGATACCAATTACTCGCTGCGATTACACATTAATAATGATTAGGTGTCTGTGTCTAGTTTAGCTTAAAGCAATAATAGTCTAATATATTTTATAACAGTAAAGGTAATTAATCTTTGTTGCAATAAAGATTGTATGTTCCCCTTTGTCTATACTATATAAATTCGTTTGCTGTGAAGCATTATAAATATTTAAGGTGATTTATTTAATAAAAAGTATTCTTGAGCTAAAATGTTTATTAGCAAATCTTTCGGTTGTCTCTTTATCGAAAAACAATAAATACCGTTTATTTTTCTCTATGTTATAAACCTCTGTGCCTCCAATTTACAAAAAGAAACCTCAATCAAATGAAGAAGGAGATTTTTGTTGACATTACTTAGAGTTTTAGGCTTGATTACACAAAATGTGATTGAAAGTAAATTGAGAAATATTAGATAAATTAAAATAACAGAGTAGATTTTCACTAGATAATAATATATTTTTTTTGGAAATTTAGAAAAGAAGCCTACTAAAAGTTAACCAAGACTGAATAAACTAATGAATAATAAGAAAAGAGTCTTGTTTTAAAGCTGAAAAGAAACATTCTAAAGAAATACTCTGAAAAGCCTATTTGGGGAAATTAGAAAAGCTGAGCGTCGAAACAAATATAATTCATCAGCCTTTAAAATCAAATAAAATAAACTTTACAGATATTATTCCTAATTAAGAAGCACTCATAAAGGAATAGAAAGTATCTCTCCCCTCTATAAACGAATTCATGTCCTTATTTCCTTTTCACGTGAAAATGCAATACTTCTTCGATTTTTCTAATTTTTCTAAACTCGATGCTCTTTTACCTTCGATTCCTTAAAAGTAAAAGGATATCTTTTGAATAAGCATGGTTTTAAGATTGCTGTTAAAGAAAATGGAGCTTGCTTCATCATTTGTAGTAGTTGGAATATTATCTTAAACAATTGGTTTCGAAATAATTATGATTTCAAGAAGAAATTAGACAACTAACAGTAAAATTTCCAGACTGATTTCCTTTAATTAATCGAATGAAAACCTAAAAAAAGAGATAAGAAGCTATTTCTCTGTTATGTAGGCTTCAGAATTTGTAAGCCGATATATTTATTTTTTACTGCAGATTATTGTCAATATAAAGGAAAAACAAACCCCTTGTAATAGATAGCTGGCCTCTATTCGATAGGGAAATTAATTAAATTACAAAACAAAACATATTATTGCTATTTGATAGGAACTCACGAGAATCCCCCAAGCCGTTCAAATTTCGAAAAAAATACTAAAATGTTCTCCCCTTTATCCCTCAAACACGAAGAGACAGAACAGAGATAAGACTAAAAACTTACTAATCTGTAGCGCCAGTGCGTGCAAGAGTATGAAGAGGAGAGTATTGACTTCTTGGGAAATATTTATTCGTAGCCTCTCCATTCGACATAACATTATTAATAACAATAAATATCAGAGAATATCTTCAAAAAAGAAGAGTCCTTTGAGGAACTCCATTTTGATAAGTTTGAAGACAGTCAATTTTTATACTTTCCTAATTAAAATGCTCTTTTTCATGAAGAACACCAATATAACTAACAACATTAATAAGCAGAAACAGCAACTGCTTTCCACAAGAATCCAGAAATTATTGGGAATAATAGCGTTGAAAACAGACGAATTGTTTCAACTGAATGGAACAAATAGCATAATTACATAGAAGTAGGCTATTTTAAAGAAGAATAAGTTATTATATTAAGGAATGAAAGTGCAAAAAATATCTGTGGAGAATAAATTGAAATGCAGGCAGAACCTTCTCTCACGGATCTAACAACAGTTTAATCTCTAAAGCACAAGGACAGTTCAATTTCCTCTACTTCTTCATCCCAGGCCTTGATTGAAGAATAAACTGACACTTAATTCTTGAATAAACAAAAACATGTTTCTCTTCATCTGGACTACTCATCTACTCTCAGTTCAACTCTTAAAGATATTAATTGCTAAAAAGCTAGCCTTTTTTGCTGTTCTGACTACTTTTCATTCAATCAAGAACCTTCATAATCATCGGTTCCCTTCATACAGCGCACTCTTATTTCGCCAGAATTCTTAAAATTCTTAACAAACAAAGAAATCATAAAACTAACTGCTAATACCTTAGCTCTACCACTTTTTTCCACTGATTTCCTGTATTTTAGGACTTTTGAAAATGAGAGAAAACCATTTTAAATCTACTAAGACATTTTCAAAGGAATTGAGAGTTTCTAAGAAGGATAAATTGTGAGTAGCGATTACATCTCTTTTATGACCTAAGACGGATTTGTATTCACTGCTCAGTGTCTTTGGCAAGTGTTTCCTTTCAGAAATGACAGTAACTTACTAGTTGGATGTATCATAAAAGAGAATATTCTCGTTTTTGATCACATACTTGAAGATATTACTTAGCAGCGATAATCTCAGCTAAGTAAGGAGGAAGACATTTAAGAGTAGCCAAAAATAGCTTCTCTAATTAGTGAAGTCCTGAAATTGGATGCTAAGCACAAACAATAACAACTTGACCAAGAAGAAGACTCTAAAAAGAAATTTGAAAAATCTGTGCGAAAATTTCTTTATAAATTTAAATACATTTCAAAAGCAAAGAAAATCCCTTAATCTAAGCATGATCAAGATCGTTTTCCCTAAAAAACTTGCAAATATCGCCTTTTGCACAATCTAAAAAAGTCACAATCGTTTTAGTGACATGTTACTAACTTTCCACTGCTGCTCTCTTTTCATTAGATAGTCCTAATTTATTTTTCTAAACTATATTTTTGTATTTTCAAGATAGGTTTTACATTATACTTTCATTGTAGTAAATATTATCTAAAGAGGGTAAAAGTAAGATTCCTAAAAAAAGCGAAAGATAAAAGAAGAGTAAGAAAATTAAGTATCGGGGTAAAGCCTGAGGATTTTTGGCAGATTTTATTTTAGTACAAAATGAGAGATCCATATGGATTTAATTATTTCTTCTATTTAGACGGAAACATGAAATAGATGCTTTCCACAAAACGACTCATTTTAAGTAAATTTCCTTTCTACTGATTTAACGATTTGTTCGATTAGAACAAAAGAAAGAAATCATCAGATCAGACTACTTTCTCTTTCGCATTCAATAAATTGCTGAGCTAAAGGCATTCTTTAGCATTTTTCCAAAGGAAATGAATGGCTAGCACTTAATTCTAGCAAGAAAATTTTAAAATGTAAGAATAGTGAAGTTATTTTTTCTTAAATTCGAGGAGAACTCTAAAGTAGCAAATTCGAACAACGATAGTTTTTTTAATAATGAGTTGAAAGTCTTAAATTCGAGGTGCTAATATCTGTTATAAAATCAATAAGCTGACATAATTCAAGTTTGCTTCTATTTTAAGTTTTGACTGAATAGTATTATTATTATTTGACATAGATAAAGTGGAAATAAAAAGCAAGAAAATTTCAAATTAGTTTTATTATGAATTGTCTTTTTGTTACCATTTTTTTGAAATAAGCATAGCTTAATTTGCTATCTTATTTTCTTGTTAGTCTTTTTAAAAATTGTAAATTAGGAATTGCTTATTGAATTTTTTCAATGAAGAAGTAATTAAATGCCTTTCTTGATTAAAAGTGAATTAAAACACTTTTGCTTTTTGTATTAAATCAATTTGTAAAACAATTAACAATTTTTCAAATAAATTAACTTTTCAATTTGGCGGGGTATGGATTAATTTGTAAGAAAAATTGTTGGAAGGAATCAAAGAATTAATTAGATTTGATAGGATTCAAATTTTAAGAGAAATCAAATAGTTTTCCTTGGTTGGGATATAGTAATTTGCCGCCTCCTTATCATTTTTGGGAAAATATCAAAAAGCTTAATTCTTCAGGATAAATAAAAGCGAAAACAACTACTATTTCAAGAAGGAAACCATTGATAAATAGACCATTTTTTATGAGTATGTTAAGCTTAAAACTTAAAATATGATTACTTTATTACATTTTTTATAAATATCTTAGGTTCATCAGCAAATAAGGTTTAATTTCAGTCCATGGAAGAAGAGATGTAGATTTCTAAGTCAGCATTGAAATAAACTCCATCGCGTCTTAAGGGTTCTCTTCTGCGCTCAACAATAGGTATGATAATTTGAATTGGTTTTTCAAATAATTAAAGTTGATACTATTTTAACTCTTAAATAAAAAGGCAAAAATGAGCAACGATTAATTGTTAAACAGATAGTATTGGAAAACTTTAAGAGTTATCAAGGAAGATAAGTAATAGGGCCATTTCATAAGCGATTTACTTCAGTTGTTGGTCCAAATGGTAGCGGTAAATCTAATCTGATAGAATCTCTTCTTTTTGTATTCGGCAAGAAAGCTTCTTGGATGCGTCTCAAGAAATTGGAATAATTGATTCATAACTCTTCGAAACATCAAAATATTAAAAAAGCTTCAGTGGAAGTCACTTTCCATGAAATTATTGATAAGGTAAGTTCTTATTAGAGCGAAATAACTAATGAAAGATCAGATATTATTTGAAAAGTTAAAATTTCCTTTTTAAATAGGAAGGTGATGATTATGAGGTACTTCCAGATACAGAATTCACTGTGCGTAGGACTGTCAATAAATCAAGTGTATCTAAATATGAGATTAATGACAGAGAAGCTTCTCATTAAGAAGTCACTGACTTGCTAAAGTCTAAGGGAATTGATCTCACCAATAATAGATTCCTCATCTTGCAGGGTGAAGTCGAATAAATTTCACTTATGAAACCAAGATCAGGGGATGTTGAAAAGCCTGGTTTGCTTGAATATCTCGAAGATATCATTGGATCAAATCAATTCAAAGAAGACATTGAAAAAAAAGATGAAGAATATGAAATATTATAGGTAAATGTAAAAATTTAATTTCAATGCAATAACTGTGATATTTTTAGAATGAAAGAAGAGAAAAGGGAGAACGTATGCGTATTCATGAAGCAGATTTGGAGAAACTAAGCGAATCTAAAAATCTAGCAATTGAATATGTTAGGAACGAAAAATAAAGTTATCAAATCCTAAATATTGTTGGACAAATTGATTTGCAAAGAGCCAGAAAAGATGCTGAGAAATATACTGCCCGCATAGCCTAGATTGAAAAATAGGATTAAGAAGAAAAAGAGCGTTTCAATGAGCAAATGAGAAAAAATGAAACTTTGATTCAGGAATACAAGAAGAAAAAGGTTGAAGTCGAAAAGAAGGAACTAGAATTTTCAAAGCATGTTGGCATGCTGCAAAAATTAACCAAAAGAGATGAATAAAATCGCCAAAAGTTAGTGTTGGAGAGTGAAAATCAAACTAAGATTGAAGTAATTAGATTAAGATAGCTAATCTTTTTTATTTACTATTGCATTTATTGTAGAAAGTATTGGAGGAGTTGCAAAAAGATTACAATAACGTGCTGAGAGATTCCAAAGATTATGAGAAGCAACTGCCTTCAAAATAAGACAAGCTAAAGAAACTGTCAGAAGAAAAAGATGAGGAAGATGAAAAACTAAGGGAAATCAAACATAGAGTGAATGCTGAAAACTCTAAGTTCGTGAAAGAAAGGAAGGATTTAGAAAAGCAGTTGCAGCCAATCAAAGAGAATAAATTAGATGTGCAACAAAAGCGTGACAATCTTTAAAATAGATTGAATTTGATAAGCTCTGATTCTGCTACGATTCAAGCTGAATTCGACAGAACAAACTTGGAAATTCAAAAGGCAACTCAAAATATTACAGAATAGTAAACTGTTGCTGTTAAAGTTACTCAAGCCGTAGAAGCCATTGAAGCTAAAGTTGAAGAATAAGACAAAAATAATAGAGAGCTTAAGACAATAGAGGAACGCATCTTGAAAGCAGTTGCAGAATGCAAATAACGCATTGATTAGACTAAGCAAGCTAATTATGATAACCAATCTAGAAATAAGGTTGAACTTAATTTTACTATTTTAATTATCTTCAACTGACTTCAAATATTTTAAGGTTCTCAATGAGCTAATGATAGCACAGCAATAAGGAAAATTGAGGGGCATATGTGGAAGACTTGGTGATCTGGCAGCTATTTCTGAGGAGTATGATGTTGCAATAACTACTGCTTGTGGTCAGCTTGATAATATAATAGTAGAAAGATACGATGATGCTCAAAGTGCAGTCAATTATTTGAGAAAGGAAAAGATTGGGAGGGCTTAATTCATTGCTCTCGATAAAATGGATCATGTCAAATCAGAAATGGAACGTGGTTTCTAATGTCCAAGTGGATCAAGAAGACTATTTGATCTGATCCAATTCAAGGATAATAAATACAAGCAAGCCTTCTACTTTTCAATTAGAAACACTCTCGTTTGCGATAACATCGATCTCGCTACTGAAATTGGTTATGGTCAATACAGACATAGAGTAATAAAAAAACACTATATTTAAGCTAAAATACAAAGAATTGACATATTTATCTTGTTTCAATTTAGGTTGTGACTAAACGAGGAGAGTTGATTGAATCAACTGGTGTGATGTCCGGAGGTGGTCAAGCAAGAAAAGGAGGCATGGCCTCTAAGCTTAAGACAGAGATTTCTCCAGAAGAAATAGCTAGACTGTAAGAGGAATGTGTCAGAAATGAAGAAGATCTTGGTAGAGTTCGTGAGAAGATACATTCTTCATAAAATGATATTGAAGTTTTAGTTAAAGATCAGATTTATCTTAGAAAAGAACTAGAAAATAAAAAGTTTAGTATTTAAATCAGTGAAGACAGTTTAGCTAGAAATGCAAACAGACTAAAGGCTTTGTAAAAATAGATGAGAGAAGCAGATTAGAACTAAGTTGAATAAGAAACTATCCTTAGAGATCTTGAACGCCTTTAGAAAGAATATACAGAACTTGATAAGATTATAATGGAATTAAGCAGAAAAATAACTGAAGTTGAAGATAGAATTAACAAGCAAGGAGGACATGAATTGAAAGCTCAAACAGAAAAGTGCAAAACTTTAACATAAGTAAGATTTATACTGAGAATAGAATATTGTATTATGATTAAGAATGAGCTAATATTTAATAATTATGTGATTAGGCATACAATGAGCTTTAGAGTGAAGTCAATAAAATGAGTGCGAAGCTAAAAGACACAGAAAAGACACTCAAATTAAATGAGAAGGAAAAGAGAGAAAATTAGGAAAAAATATTGCAAATTATCGAGTAAATCAAGGTTTTCAAGGAAAATGAAAAGAAAATTGAAGAAGAAGCAACACAAGTGTATCAAGCTCAAAAAAAAGCTGAAGAAGAATTATTAGAATTGAAGAAAGGTCAATAGGAATGTGATGATCAGAAACGTAAAATACAAGCCATGATCAAGGAAAGAAAAGACACCATGGAAAAATACAGAAAAGAGAAAGAAGAAAGTGAAAACAAGATCAAGTAATATTTTTATTATTAATTGACTCATCTTTTTACTGTATCAATTAAATTGCTTTAGCAACATAAATCGAATTATCCTTTTATGGCTACATTTAACGATTTATTTTTAAAAATAGTAAAGCAAAGGATGATTAGGTCAAGTATGAAAATTAAATCAGCCATAATCGTTTGACTTACAAAGAAATCACTAAATCATATGATTTCTTGCAATTCTTAGATGAAATTGCAAACTACACGGTTAGTGAAAATGAACCCGCAAAATCTCAAGATCCATCAGGTATTTTTAATAACTTAGGTTATTCAGTGCTTATTATTAATAATATGTAACAGGGTTAGATTAGATCTCTCTTTTGGAAGAAACCAAACTTTAAAGAATGGAAGAGGAGGACTAATCAGATGGTGAGAAAGATGAAGAGGTTGTTGTAGAAAAGAACAAGAGATTGGCTGTTAGTAAAACAATCACTAATATTTCAAGTATTGATGTGATGGATGATATTCCCTTGAATGTGATTGAGCAATTGGAAAATCACAGAGAGTCTCTAAAAATGTAAAAAGCTAATGCTGAGGAAAAACTCAAAAACCTAGGAAACGAAGCTAATATCACTACTATTTCAGAGTTCAAAAACAAGTACATTGAGTTCAAAACTAAAAAGGAAGAGTTTGAAAAGGTGAAAGCTAGAATTCAAGAACTCAAAAGTGATGCTGATAGACTCAAAAAAGAAAGATTTGAAAAGTTCATGAGCGGGTTTAATCTCATCTCTGCAAAACTCAAAGAAACTTATCAGGTTAAAATTGGCTATTTCTTCATAAGATATCCATGACTAAAATTCTTTCAATTTTCTAAATAGACACTAACAAACGGAGGCGATGCAGAGCTGGAATTGATAGATTCCTTAGATCCATTCTCGGATGGAGTTAACTTCACAGTAAGACCTCCCAAGAAATCATGGAAACAAATCTCTAAACTTTCAGGTAAAATACAGTTTTCTACTATATAACAAGCATATTTTGAGTAGAGATTTGGGGTATTTTTTGGAGTTAGGTTATGTTTTACAGTATTACTAAATGGTATTAAACTATTCTTTTATTATCATTTTTTCCCTTTTATCAAGGTGGTGAAAAAACCTTGAGCTCCTTGTCATTGGTCTTCGCTCTCCACTATTACAAGCCAACTCCCTTATATTTTATGGACGAAATCGATGCTGCTTTAGATTTCAAGAATGTTTCCATCGTTGGAAAGTACGTTCAAGAACGCACAAAGAATGCCCAATTCATCATCATCTCTCTCCGAAACAACATGTTTGAACTTGCAAACAAGCTTGTTGGTGTCTATAAGACATATGATGCTACGAAAACCATAGCCATCATTCCAGAACTTATCAATCAAAAGATTGCTCAACTTAATAGAGATCCAAATGAAGAATAATAGAAAGAAGATCAAGAGGAAGAGTGAGTGATTGGTAATATTACTAAAGATAGTAGTAATTCATATATCGAGTGTTTCTTTTGAATCGAATTGAAAAAAAGAAAGAGAAACAAATTTTTTATGCTATTGAGTGAAGATTCGAATTGTTATTAAAATGTATGTTAGTAACTATTGAGAGATTGATTTAATCCAGTTTGCAACATTCTTCTTCATGCAATCGAAAGATAATCAATAACACATATTCTTATGCTATTTATTTCAGTTCAAAACATAAATGAAGATGAAACTTTGATAAGGTGAATACTCAATCAGTGATTATTTATATTTAGTCGAGCTCACCATAGAAAAACAGAAGAGGGAGAGCTTTATTATCTTGAAAGCAATCTATTAATTTCATAAATAATCATTTGTTGGATTATAAATAAATTAAAAGGCTTTATCGGCGGTAAATATCTCAAAAGAGAGAGAGAGAAGAAATATTGAGAAACCAATCATGGATGCTTCTACCCTTAAGGCAGGCAGCACCAAAGTCAACATGCCTTTAAATTCATAGTCAGGCTTGAAGTCAGGGCCAACTATGACAGGGTAGATAAATATGCATATTTTTCACGCATTACCAGTTCATTTTGAGCCTTCTTTGTGGCTCTAGTTTTTCAGCTGAAGATCTTAATATTTAAAAATATAAAAATTGTGTAACGGGTATGCTGATTGGAGAACTCTTTTGGAAAATAGAAAAAGACTAGCTGGAGGTATGACAAGGCTACCAGGAGGTACGATGGCGAAGTCAAATAAATAAGGAGGCTAATCTAAGATGAAATCGACTACTTCAGAAAGAGAAAATGAGTATATTCGTGAAGGCAACACATTTGTAACACCAAAGAGGTAAACAAATATATTAGAGAATAAAAGATTGAATATGGACTAGCATTTTTTGGCTTTAATACAATCAATCAAAGCCAATAATAACAATTGCCTTTATGTTGATTTAAGTTGCATACTCATATTGCATGTTGAGATGGAGTTTGTTAGTTTAAAGGGTAGGGATTTTCAAAAGGGGGAAGTTTTATTTCTTTTGGATTTGCTGATTAAGACAATTTTTAAACTTCAAAGAATTGAACTGCCTGTTTGATTTACTCATTGTTTTTCTGTTCCTAATGAAGGCTGATCACAGATAAAATGAAGGAATTAGCCTAGGAGTTTCTCAAACACGAATAGGAATAAGCTGAAAAATAAAAGAAATTGAAGCAGTCAATCAAACCTTAGACTTCTATCTTAGAATCATCTATGAGGAGCTAAGCACAGAGTGTTGTAAGATAAAGATTTTTAGATTTTTGGTTGAGTAGATGAAGTAATGGATAGGAATAGTACTTTTGTTAAGATTTCCTTTGGTATTTGTTGAAAAAAAGGCAAAAAAGGAATATTTATGTTATTTTAACTTGTAAGGAAAAAAGTTCAGGCAGTGATAACAAGACGAGCAGTGCGAATATCAAGGAATCTTCTATGATGGATAGCAGTCATCGTTCAGAAATGCAATCGGAATCAGAAGAAGAATAAGTAAGAAATTAGACAAAATTCTATTGTTTATTGATCTAAATAAATCAACAACAATTCGATAAATAATATGAAATAATTATTATTTTTTTATAATGTTATTTTTTGATAGAGATTGCGTGAAGAAAAGGAGAGAAAAGCAAAGAAAGCGAAGACCCTCAGCGAGGAAGACAAAGATAAAGATGTCGTAATCAACCTTCAAGAGTCAGACACAGAGATCTTATTATTCATGTAAGAAGCTAATAAAATTTAAAGTAGTTCTTTAGTTGCATTGTCGGATGTAAATTCTTCAAATCAAGAAGAAATTCTAATACTCAGCTTATTCATTTTGTGATATAACAAATTAGCCCTTCATCTATGGTATCAAGCGCAAGTGTAGTAAATCCAATGCTCCGAGACGAACAAAGTAGAAGTTCAGCAGCTGTTATCATGGAGAGGAATCAGAAATATGAATAGCATTGTGTGGACATCGTAGGAAGTGACAAATTCTCAAAAAGAGGTGCTTAAACGTTTAAATACGCTCCAAAGCAGCAACACCAATAGTCTAATCGCGTAGAAAAAGCTGAGAAAGGTGTTTTCGCAGCTGTCTGGGATCTCTATGATGCTTAGCTCTAGGAATAGTTTAATGAATATGAATAATTGCAAATCGATATTCAAAAGAATATTGAAGTAGAACTCAAGAAATCATTGAAGAATCCTTTTTGTTTACTTCCACTCGATGTCAAAGCTATTTTCCTCCACTCAAGAGCTGAAGTTCCAGGCGATAAAATCCTCCTTACTGAAAAAATCAACTCCAAAACACGAACTGGAGGAATGCAACATACTTCACTCGCGAACAACACTCTCATGCCATCTTAAGACGATACTAACCCCAACGATAGCTCATCCTCTAAACTCAAAGAGTAATTCAAGTTGAATAAGGGGACGATTTACATTGAGAAAACCATCAAATAAGCTTTTACACACACTTTTACCATTTTTAGCTGTTTAAATCATTGAAAAAATCAACATTCCCTTTGAGTTTAAACCTTATTTTATCTTCATTAATAGCGTATCTGGAACGAAAATGAAGAAATAATTTGAGAGCTAAAGTTTTGCTACTAAATCCTACGCAGGAGGAACAAGAGTCCATCATGAATAATTACTCCGATAGCATCAAGAAACCCTTGTAAAACTCGAACAAGAAGAATATGACATGATCAAATAGCAATTGGAAGTAGCTAAGAATTTACCAAGTAAAACATTCAATAAATCTAGATACTGATTTACTTTGAATAATCATCAAAACAAGCAAGGAAATAGCATATTTGGAAAACAACTAAATTTTTTTGTTATTCCCTTTCTTTAATCTCAACAGACGATGACGAGCAGAAAGTAATGTAAAGTGACTAACTACCAACATTCTTGAAATACGTGGATAGAATATTGAATCAGAATACTTATCACAAGCAGTATATCCTCTACAGAAATTATCCTGAAGTTAAATTCCATAAACGAGCTGAAGACGATAACAATAAGAGATTCAACGCGATGAGACTCAAGAAAATCAAACCAGGACTCAACGAAGATGAAGATGATGAAAAGGAAAAGAAAAAGGACGTACTCGAGAACCTCTTTAAGTTTAGCTGCGATCTTACACAAGATAGAACTGTTAGTTGTGCAGATTGGAACCCTGTCAACAAAGATCTGCTTGCAGTGACATATGGTGAACTTGACTTGAATGTGAATAAAAGTGGAATGGTCATGTTCTGGACACTTAAGAATCCTAGTTATCCAGAAAGAATCATCAAAACACCTTCAAGTACAGAGAAAATACATACGGGATTGTTTATCTGTTAGCTCAATATTTCTGTTTTTTTTCAATTTCTAATAGGGCTAACAAGCTGTAAGTTCTCTGAGATGAATCCTAACTTGCTTGCAACGGGAAGCTACGATGGGATCGTCGCAATCTATGATATCAGGAAGAAGGGCAATTAACCTATTCTATGCAATGATCAAACTGAAGGAAAGCACAGTGATGCTATTTGGGAATTAAATTGGATTGGCAAAGGCAATAAAGGCAATGAAAAAGGAGAAAGTCTTGTGAGTATTAGCTCGGATGGTAAGATGATTTTTAATTAAAATAAAAATGGCAATTGTTTTATGCCAACTTTACAGGACGAATTGTGGAGTGGAACATGAAAAAAGAACTAGAAAACACAGAGCTTATGAGCTTGAAAAAGACACAAAATCCATCTAGCAAGGAGCAGCCGAACGAAGGCACAAATTTCAGATAAGCAGCTGGATTCTCCATGGATTTCATTAAAGGAGAATATTCTACTTATCTAGCAGCCACTGATGATGGCCCCATTCACAGGTGTTCCAAGAATTATTCTGGGTAATATCTGGAATCTTACTTTGGACATACTGGACCAGTGTATCGGGTTAGATTCAATCCATTTTGGTCAGATATTTTCCTTAGTTGCTCTGCTGATTGGAGCTGCAAATTATGGAATCTCAAAGAAGAAGTGCCACTTAACACATTCTAATCACTGGATCTCTCCGATGAGGTGCTAGATGTAGAATGGAGTCCAAATTGCTCAACGTTATTTGCTAGTGTAGCAAAAGATGGCAGAATAGAATTATGGGATCTAACGAAAAACAACATGCTCGATCCATTTGCCCAAATTCCAAAACAAAGCGAGACTCCATTACCTCCAAAAACAGTCGTCAGATTTGCTCAAGGAGCACCTGTAATCGTCACTGGTGACATAGCTGGAGATATCAGTGTTTTCAGATTACATGGTAAAAATTCATTCAGACTAAATGATTTTTTATGATTCAATTTTTTTGGTTTGCTTGCTACACTTAAAGGGTACGAAGATTCCGATTAGAAAATATAGCACGACAGACTGCTTAAGCTGTTGTATCCTTCAGGTTATACTAAAGGAGTCAAAGATACTTCAGAAGCAGAATGACATGAAATCAGTAGTATTTTAACTTGAAAAAAAAGATACTCAATTAACGATTAAAAGACAAGTTCATTTAGTTTTCATGTTAATTCAATAAAGTTATTAAGGAATAAACTCCATTCTAAAATACAAATGGTTAATAGAGTTTATTAGAATTTCAGAACAACACTTAAGAAAAAAAGGTGGTAATAATTAATATCAATAATCTCAATCTAATTGATTATTCCCAGAAAGAACAGTTTCAAATAGAAATACAGATAATCAAAAGTTCAAATTTCAATATCCTTTATTGTGGGGTTTTTGAAGTGCCGAATATTGGCACCTGGTAAAAAGGGCACGAAAGGAGCATGATTTCCATAAGGCTTGGGAATCCCGATTTCATCTGGAATGTATGCGTTGACTCTGTGATCTGCAGTGGTTTTTGTGGCGAAAGGAGGGAAATTTTTTTCAAGTGCCTCACGCTGCATGCGAAGACTTCTCTCTTCAAAATACCTCTTTTTGTCACGGACACTCTTAAGATAGTCGATTTCACACTCAGGAGTTGGAGGTAACAATTGCCTGACACGCTCTTTTGATTCTTCGAGAGTTCTTACAAGTTCATCACGTTCTTATTAGAGCTTAATTGAAGTAGCCTAAAACATAGAAAGCTCTGATATGCTAGACATCATCTTTTTTGTAATATCTTTAAGCTTTGCCTAGAAATTATTGAGTTTCTCTGATAGTTCCAAAGTATTTTATCTTCCATCAAGTGCTTATTTCCTTAACTTTTCAGAGAAGTTAGTGATTTCATCAAGGATAAGCTCTTTCTCGAGTAATTGTTCCTTCTTATTATTTAATCGCTCTTCCAGTACACCTATTTTGGTGTCTAATGCTTCTTAGTCTGGATCTTCTCCCTTCAGATCTCGATATCTAAACTCGTTAGTAGGATTTTCTAATTGTTCCGACAACTCTGCTTCTGTTTGCTGAAATCAATAGTTAAGAATTAAAGCACCGTACTTTCTAATAATATTAAATAAAACTAATGTAATTTACTTGCTATTTTTTGAGTTCATTTTGAAGATTAACAACTTCATCTGCAAGACGAGGTACTTCTTGTATCTGCTTTCTTGCGACATCAATTTTACGCATGGTCTCTTAGATGGATATCTTAATCATTCGAATGTCATCTTCAAGCTTTTTAATTTCGACTTCTCCTGTTCTAAGTGTGTTTTCTTGGTTGTTTGATTTTTCGTACATAATGCAAAGTTCATCGTTTCTGTCGATAAGCTAGACTCCTGTGTAATTACGAGACTCCTAAGCCTTTTCATATTTTTTTCTTAGATCAAGACTCTCGTTTTCCAAAGATCTAATAATCATATTGAGTTTTTCAATCTCGTTAATATTCCTATCCACTTGTTCTTTCTTGGCTCTTCTAATAAATTCCTAAGAATTCAATTCAGCCTGAGCTCCATCACGCTTGTGCTTTTGAATTTACAGGGTATGCTGATATTATATTAAGTTCTAATGTTTTTCTTAATATTCGTTTTTGAATATTTCTAACTCATTTTGAGATATCTTATTCTGCTCCTTCACTTCAGCAAGATCTTGCTAGGTACTCTAAATGTAGTTAACATACTTGTTTCTTTCACTCTTAACTGCTTCATAGAGAACTTTGCAATTGTTTCTCTCGAACTTTATCTCCTAATACTTTTTTTCTAGATCTTTTATCGACAACTCCTTGATTTTGAGCTATTATCTTGTCTCTCTAACCTCTTTATCAAAAGAATAATTACTCATTTAATCTAATTTTTGAATTCCCAAGAAATTCATAGGGAATCCATAGTTAAATATCCAATATGAAATAATTCTTTTTGAAAATAATTCAATTCATAAGTAAATTAAATCTTTATTATTTTTCTAAATATTTACCATTCATTGCTTGAGAAGCTTTACGAGCCATTGATTCTCTCATTGCTGTGAGACGCTTAACTTTTTTAAGAGCATTGGCTTCAAACTCTTCTCTAGCCTGGAGTTGTGTTTCAAGATCTTCAATTTATTTATTGATTTTATCTCGCTCACTTTCCTTGCTCTAGATTTTATCTTTTACTCTTCTTGTCCTGTACTCTGTTAACTTTGTGTCATCTTCAATATTATTCTCAATATCAATCATTTTTTCTTTTTCATATTTTAGCTCTGCCTCTTCTTTGTGATACTTGTCTATCGATATTTCGTTTTCTCTGATGATATCTCTGGTCTAATTTTTTATTTTATCTTTTTGCTTGTAATCTTTCTTTTCAATTGTAATGCGTTTCTAGAAATCATTGATTCGCTCTTAGTAGTCTTTCAATCTTTTACCTTAAGTATCTAAATTCATATTCTCCTTATAAAGATCCTCATTATTAATATCATACTGTTTTTTGACTGCAATACGTTGATTTGTTACTTCCTTGATTTCTCCTTGTATTGTTAATATGATTCCCTTCGATTTAGTGTAGTCTTCTTGATATTAGTCTAACACTTGTTTGTCTGAAGCATTTTTGGTTCTTAATTCTTCAATTTCTTTGTCCTTTTGTTTATTGACATCCTCACTAATCTTTAAGTCTCTTTCCATCATTTTTTTCCCGCTTTCCATCATATCCGCCTTTTTTCTGTGTCTTTCTGGTTCGTCCTTATTTTCTTAAAAGTCATTCTGGAATTTCTCCTGCTCTTTGATAAATTCATCATTTTCTTTCTTCAGATTTGCTATTTTCTCTGAGTTTTCATTTAATTGCTTTTGCATGCTATCAAGGACATTCTATTTTTTAATACTTTCATCTTTTGTTTTCTCAATCTACTGCTTAAGCTAATCTTCTACTGAGGATATTTTTTATCTGATATTTTCAAAGAAAAATGTTATTTTTACATTAACTTTAATATGATTTTTGTATTATCATTTAATATGAGCTCATTCTAAATCTCTTTCACATTGAAATCCTTAACAATATTGAATTGAAATTACCTTGCCTCTTTTTCCATGTCTTAAATCTTCATTTTTTCTTCCATTAGTTCTTGCATTTTTCTATCACTTTCTAGTGTCATTTGCTCCACTATTTTCCTTTCGATCTCTTCCTCAGCTTCAGCCTTTTTAACTTAACTTTATGCTTTTTTTACTTCCTACTCGATCTCTTCACTCTTCAACTAGGCTTAATCGTATTCATCTCTCTTATACTTTAATTCTGCTTTCAGTTTATTCGCTTTTGCTGGTAACACTTTGGCATTTTAATATGTTTTTACAATTGTGTCATGCAGCCGCTAGAATTTACTCCTAAGATCATCATATTTCTCATAACTTATTTTATTTTATGAATGTAAGTTTTGCAGCTGCCCTAGGATCAAATTTCCCTTCAGATCGCTGAGGTCATCGCCATCAGACATCCTTTATTACTACTGTTTTTATTTCCTCTTTTTTGAACTGTCGTCCCTTTTCAAAAAGTGTGTGTCAGCTGAGAGGAATCCCTTATTTCTGTTGTATTTTTTAATTATCCCACTTTCCTTTTTTCCTATTTATATTATTGGCTTGTGAAACAGCCAACAATGTTCCAATCAATCAATTAACTAATCAATAATATTGTCTAAATACAAACAATGGCTTTTCTTAAAAGAAACTCATTTTTAAATATTCGTTAAGAAATTAGGAATCTCATAATTATTCACTAAATAAATAGAAGAATGCTCTTATGATTATTGAAATTTCAAAGAGCTCTTTTTCAACTACTTTTTATTTGGCAGCTACTATGGGATCCACCTTGATTTGAAAGGATTTTTTAAACCTTCATCTTCTATCCATTAGATTGAATATTTCTTTCGTGTTTATTTTCAGTTGCTACTCTCTTCATTCCACTAAAAATGTTATTGTCATCACGGGTTTTATTGAAATTATTTTTGTTTTTAACTTGCTCCATTAATCATTAATAGAGAGCTATTAATTTAGGTTTGATAATCATTATTTATATTCTTTATTTATGTACATTTTGCCTAAATAACTCATCTATTTGATTTATATCCCAATATCTTTTCACTCAACACCCTCTCAG
>Ga0302271_10000525_pt1 | contig 37632 bp, 18 predicted proteins | sample III_Bog_N1_1_FD_198767 | JGI IMG/M metagenome (GOLD analysis project Ga0302271, IMG submission 198767) | Peat permafrost microbial communities from Stordalen Mire near Abisko, Sweden - III_Bog_N1_1 | ecosystem: Environmental > Terrestrial > Soil > Wetlands > Peat | place: Sweden: Abisko... | reverse complement strand
CCTTGTTTGCTGAAACAAAAGTGTTATTTTTCTTCTTCTTTAATTTATTGATTTTTAAAAGACGAAGAAAAATGATTAAATTTAAAATTCATTGCTCTAAATAATTGATTTTTTTCAAAAAATAACTCAAGATTTTGGTATAGAAAAAAAAGACCTAGAAAAAAGGATCAACACACACACACACATATTAAGAAAGAAGAGAATTGCTACTGCAAAGAGTGAAACAGCTAAAACTTACAACTTTCTTCATCTTTTTTTGTTTAAGTTTCTCCAATTATTAATCATTTGTTAATTTCATATTTGTTAAACTTATCGACTTAGTAATTTAATAATAACAGTCAATAATAGCATTTTTAGTGCAGAATCTGTTTGCTACAATATTATCTTTTCTTATTTTTTAGATTTTTTTTATTTCTAGTGAAAATCAAAAACAAACACAAAGCAAATCTAGGTTATTTTTGTTTAACCAAGACGATTAATTGTTGAAAATATAATATATTTTTTACTAGAGGGATATTATGAATATTGAAGCATAGAAATTTAAATACATCAAGCGACAAGAATGACAATCTAACATGCAAATCGAAAAGAACAGATAAACACAGTTTAGTTCGATATTAAATCAGTCGTTCATGGCGAGTCTCTTGTCGGAAACGTAGATACCGTCCAAGAATTGTCTAATATCCTTTCCCTTAACGAGGCATGACTGATGGATGAGAGAGCAAGTCTGGGAAACATTGTTGAGATCGATACCGGTGAGGGTGATAGTGTCTATTATTAATACAAAAAAGAATGGATTAGACTCCAAATAATTTCAGAGATTTAAATTGCGATTGTGCTTTTTGTGGGATGAAAAAACAAAACTAAAAATATTATGCGTAAAATATTTCCGTGAAACAAACTCATCCAGCATTCTAGTTTGTTTTTTGGGGATTTAGTTTTGCTTAAATTTGCAAGCAAACGGAGTCTAATGCTAGGGGCTTGCTATGCTTAATGTGGAGCTTATTTCCTGAATTGATTTATCTAAAATGTATCATCAGCCAAATTTTGGATTTGCTATTTGATGATTCAAAAAGCAAGGCTAACATGTGAGGGATGCTAAAAATAAGCAGACACGATTGCTGCAGATGAAAAAGAAAATAGGGAGGAAATAACTCCAAAAAATATTAGTAAATTAGTTACTCTTCTCCTCGTCTCTTCTAGAGATCTTAACTCCGGGAAGAGAGTCGATTCTTCTGATTCTCTTTTCTCCGAGGAAATGCTTGATTTCGACTGAAGAGCCGTCCTTGGCAACAACTTCCTAGATGGGGAAATGTGCAAATGCGAGCTTCATCTTGAACTTGAAACCTTCAGTAACTCCTCTGATCATGTTAGCAATTTGAGTGCCGATAGCTCTGAGAACGGCTCTCTCCTTTCTTGCAGCCTACCAGATGGTCAACTTAATGTTCTTGTTAGCTGGCTTCTAGATGTCGACGGAGGCATACTTGAAAGCTCTTTGGATAGTGCCGAGGGGTCCCTTAACAACAACGACTCTGGATTTTGCGGTGACGGTGACGCCATCAGGAATGGGGATGTTGACTTCGGTAACAAGATGTCTCATTTGTGTTCACTAAGATTTTATATTTATTCTTATTGTAATTAACTTTTTGTTTTTATTAATTTGACTCTCGCCCTTGTGTCTTTATTTTTAATTTTTGCTCGCCTTTATTTTACCTCTGTTTTTCGACCAAATGCCCTAATTTATCAAGATTTTTGCAAGCACTTTTCCTCTCATGCTTTCCATTCTGCATTTTCGCATTATTGGATTTTTTTGTATATTCTTTCCCTTTAAAGACCCCTCCTTCGCCTCCCCAAGTCCTTATATTTTCCGTTGCCTTTGATTTTACAGTGATAACACATATTTGATTTGCTTCATTCAAACAGAAGAACAACACAATTCTTATGTTATGCTATCTTCTTGTATTGCGTTCTCTCTCTTTCCCAAGGAATAATTTAACTGTAAATCTTTAATTTCTCAATCTCAAAAAAATAACATTTCTCTATTGTTTTTGTTAAAAAAAAATAAAAAAATGAATTGGAAGAGACATTTCTTATTTCCTTAAATCAATATGATTTATGAAGAATAGTGTAACCTTCATATTTATTAGAGAAAGACGCTTTCAAACTGCTTTTGAATTGGCAAACATTCCCGTGACAAAAGTGTATTTACAATTTGAAATTGAATATTTTTTTGATTCCCCCTAAAACTCAAAAACAAGTGGAGGAAATAATAAGGAAAATTTAAAACTAAACCATTTGATTTCTAGTATTATCTTGACGGTGATTTTAATTTGAATCTTAAAGCTTCGCTAATCCTTCTTCACAAGTTTTATACCCACACATTGTTTAAATATGTTCCTTTTCGCTTCTAATTCACTTTTCAAACTAATACTTTCTTTCGAGGCAATGGATGGCTTCCACTACTTGAAATTTAAAATAATTTAGAAAAGAAAGAAAATCACAAAACAACAAAGACATTTTTGATATATTGCCCATTGAAAAAGGCTGTGATAGTAGTGTGTATTTATATTTTGTTTGTGCCGTTATTGTAGTCTCCCAGGAACAGAATATAAGCCAGCCGAAAAATAAGAATAAAAGATGTTTGTTAAGTCGCCAGAGAGACACCCAAGGAGGGCACTTTAAAAACAAAATAACTTTACAACAAGTTATCAAGGGACTTCCGACAAGCGACTGAAGTCACTCGATTCAAGGTCGAGCATGCAAAACAGGCATTTCAATTCGTATCAGTTGCAATCTGGAAAATCAATCTTGAAGACAACAGTTAGTGTGTCATCAGCTTCAAATTCACAGCAAGGTATACAATTATCAACCGATGCTTCAAATTTGTTATGTATTTTTGTTCTCAAGATAATATCCAGGATATGTCGAAAACTCAAGTAGTTGAGTAAGGCAGCGAGAGAAGCTGCAGCATCGAAGAAACAAAAGTAAATTTTATGAATCACAATCATATTCATAGCGACTCTGTTAACTCACCTGAATGGAAAAAACAATCCAGGCGAAACTAAGCCATGTAGGTGTTCGTAAGAGTTAGGCCATTGAATTCAAGAGAGCTTCAAGGCTAGAATGGAGAGAGGACTATTCTTAACATTAGTGAAGATAAAAAATGTATTATTGTAGATTAAAAAGAAACCAAACTAACCACATTTGCATCGTCAAACAAGGAAGAGAAAAAAGTCTTCGAGATGAATATGGCATTCAGTGAAAATAGCTCAAATACGGAGATCTTCGAGTAGATCATGAAATAAGATTTAAAAAATAGTCTATTCGAGGGGTATAATTGCACATGCTTTGTTTATGGCATGACAAGTGCTGGAAAGACATTTACAATGTTCGGTGATATTACGAATTATCTCACAATGAACTCAGACGTGAAAGGGCTGATCATGCATTCCTTGAAAGAAATATTGATTTTAGCGAAGATGGTTAACTAGAATTAACAGAAAAAGAAAGAAAAATGTCTCACAGAACAAGATGAAGATGATAATACCGATTGGAATCGAGAATCCAAGAATTAATTTACAAAAAAAAGTGCAGAAAGTAAAGTAATCTCCTGCCGTGTGAAATTATCCTACTTGGAGATATACAATGAAACCATCCGCGACTTGCTATCTCCTGAAAGTAGTGAAAATCTCATGGTAATTGAGGATCCTGCGAGAGGTGTGTTTGTTCCTGAATTGACTGAAAAAGAAGTTAATGTTGAGGAGGAAGTGTTAGAAAGCATAAGAATCGGCAATACTCGCAGGCAAATGGCCTCAACTGGGTTAAATGAATTTAGTTCTCGTTCTCATGCAATAATTACGTTCTTTATTGAGCAAACTAGAGTAGAAATAGAGCCATAAAAAGAAGGGAATATCTAATCGAAAGATACTTAACCAACTAAGAGAACAATTGTCACAACAAGCAAGTTATGTTTAGTCGATCTTGCAGGTTCGGAACGAGCTGCTATCACTGAAAACAAGGGAGTGCGCCTTCAAGAAGGAGCAAACATCAATAGATCCTTACTTGCTTTAGGAAATTGCATAAATATCCTTGGAGATACAACAAAAAAGGGTGCATTTGTACCATACAGAGATTCTAAACTCACACGGCTACTTAAAGATTCTCTTGGAGGAAACACACAAACTTACATGATAGCCTGCGTAAGTCCTGCTGTTGTCGCTTGTGAAGAAACGCTGAATACACTGAAATATGCGTAACGAGCTAAAAAGATTCAAAAAAACTTAACTAAAAATGAAAAAATCATAGCCTCACTGTCTAATTAGAACTCAAAGAAAGTATGCGAAAAGAAATCGATTCACTTAAAAACTAACTCGCAGTTTAAACTAGTAAAGCTCGCCTTCCGCTTCCATTCATACCACAACAACAGCAACATCAGCAGTAACAATATTAAATTACATCGAGAGAAGAAATCAATCTCAGAGTTAACTCACTCTGCGATGAAGACGGTAGAAGTTCGTTCATAAGTGCTTGCAACGAAAAAGACACCATTCTCAAAACTGAACCTACCTATGAAAAATAAGATGATAGCAGCCCTGACAATCAAGAATTCGCGGAGTTAGGATAAATATCTGGACCTTTTCAGTAATGGTTAGACAATGACAGTTTCTCTAGCAGTGGGAAGAGCGTGCGGATAAGTTGCTCAGATGCATCAAACAACGGTAGTGTTATTATGTTCAAGAGAAGTCCATCATAACTTAGTTTTGCGAAATAGCAACAAGTTCATTAGAGGAAAACAACGGAATCTATGTAAATGCTGTCAACTAAGATTCTCAAGAATTTAGAAGAGAATTGGGAGATCTAGCAGTCCATAATCGAATTGAATAATTTGAAGAAGCAGAATGAAGAAATAGTTGAAGAGAAATAGCAACGACTCAAAAAGCTAAGAAGTAATTTATTACAGTGGCCGCATGAAAATGAAATCAATTAAATATCTTTGGGGATCGCTTAATTGCAGAATACTATGGGGAATAACTAATCAATTCAAGATAATCTCAAACTCGCATTGCTAAGAAATGAAGCGAACAAGCAAGAATTACAAGAAGAAATGTTGGCGTTGCTGTCGTAAAGTTCAGATGAATTCATTAAGACTATGCAATAAACTTGTAAGGCACTCTAAATCGAGAAGAATGACCTTGAGAATGCTAATCTTAAAATGAAACAGCAGCATCTTTAAATATAAACGCAATTCCAGTAGAAACTTACATAGATTAAAACAATGGAGCAATAAATTTAACAAATGCAACGAGAACTTGATGAAAAGAACAAAATCATCAATAGAAATATCAATCTTAGTTCACCCAATGCAACTTCTTAACCATTGTTCCCTTCAAGGCATAACCCGCATCATGCTTATTTAAATGTGAATTTGAAGCCAGCTACTGCTGCAACAACAACGAATTCAGTTTCATTTTAATATTCGCAAACATAAAAATAAAACGAGCAATCTGCACTTTGTTCGATTCCTGAAATGAACAAACTCAAGACGAGATATTTAGATTTTAATGAATAGAATTTGAATGCAGGGAGTAATTTTGCGAACTTCTTTCCCAGCAGTAATAACATGAATACTTCGATATCTTCATATCGCTTTTCCAACTTGAGTATCCGAGGTGGAAAACGATAAACTTCATCCGAAGCAAACAGAAGTAAACTTTAAATTAACATGCAAACTTCAGCGACGGGTAGCTTTGTGTAGTAGTAACAGTAGTAGTCGACGATCCGCTCGACATCATCGCAGAGTGCTAAAAACAAGAAGTTTGTTTTGGAGTAAAAAAGTGGATATCTTGATTTTAAAAATTAAAACTAAAATTCTACTCTACATGATCCATCTAGTGACTCATAGAAATAGCAGCTCTTGTAAGGATAGAAGTAAGTGCCTTAGAGCGTGCGTGGAGGGTAAACGAAGGTTCCAGCGATAAGAACTGCAAGCCCGTCTTATGTTCCTAAATCTTTAGCTGCCGCACCGGCGTCTAGTTTTATTTCAACTAAAAAAGTCGGAATAACTGAAGGTACAGGTTTTACAAATTAGCCTTAAAAAAGTACTTTATTTTCTCAAAAATCATTTGCTTCTCCATCTCAGCAGTCCGCTCGACTTTCTACATTATGTAAGAAATCAAACAGCTCATCGTTAGCCTGTTCTACGTCTGTTTTCAATAAAAAATCTTAAATCACACATCGAGACAAGCATGCCAATTCCTCAGCTAAAATGAGCACAGCTTTTAGTTCATATTCCTCATCCTCTTAGTCTTCATTTCAAACCCCAGTAGCGTTTCAACGAATCAAGACAACATCACAAGCTAATTCATATCTGCCAGATTAAACTCGAAAGGACACCAGCTAAGAAGATTAAGGAAATAATAATACTAATAATCTCTGCAATTCCTAAGAAAGAGAAGCAGATCGGTTGACATACTATTCATCCCCTAAGGAAATTATCTCCAAGCGAGTTACCGAAAACTCGAGAATCGAAGACAACGAAGAAATTGAGGAAACTTCTTCTCTTTAAGATTTTCTGCACACTGAGGAATTTCCAGCAGACGATCTTCTTCCTCTGACATCGATGAACTAGCTCTGTGTAGGGTCCCCCGATTTCTATGCTCATCCTAAAAATGATCATATTGGATCTAGAAAATAAGATCAATTTTAAGCTAAACCCATTGCCCATCATTAAAAAAACAATTCTGATGTACCTAATCTTGGTAAAGTCCCTCCAGTTTCATTCAATAATCCAGTCATTGCTTAGGATACCAAGAATATTACTATTCCTTCTACTTCACATGCTAAATACCTAAACACTTTGCCGTCTTATTCTAACACTGTGAAACCAGATTCTTCACAATTTTTATCTCATTAATAAAATTTCCTTTTAACTTAGAAATAAGCGTTAAAACATAGCAACAGTAATACTACGAATCCTAAAGCAACCCAGTTTTAGTCTCCAACTGATTACTAAGGTAATAATATGAAAAATAACTCATTTCAACTGACACTGAATTCAAACGAAAACATCACAAATAATAATTTTGATTTACCACAAAAATATTAACCTGAAAGTCAAAAAGAAAGTAACATCGTCACTCCTGACCACTCCATCAGCATTCATAAAATTGATCTTTATAAGGAAATCAGTGATCCTCCTTAAAACGAGGAAATTCAAAGGCAAAAATCATATAATAAATAATTATCTTTTGATGCCAAAATTCAAGGAATTCTTAGCCCACTTAATAACCCTTTTGGAGGTACTTCTTCTCCGATTAAGTCAAACACAATCCATAATCAAAGTACTTTTTAAGTTCCTCTCTAACATGAAGACACCTAATATCTCCCATCACCACCTTCTTAGCGCTTTAATTCATTGTAATTTTTCAATTCAATATTTCTTTTCTTTTCTCCTTTTAAAATCGATATTTTTTATATTAAAAATAGCACAACAGCAGGAGGAAAACCGCAATGTTTAGAAGGAAAAGAGAACAGTAACAACAAAGCCCTTGGTCCTCATCCTCATCGTCGGTTATCCCTCTCACCATCTTAAAAAGTGAACAATGCAGTTTAAGATGTTATCGAGAAATAAAAGTAAAAAAGTGCTCTAGAGTTTTAACGCCATCTTGTCTTGACAAACTTGGCTTCAAATATTTTCAATCCTGAGGCTAACTTGTCAGTTCTTCCATAAGCCCCCTTATATCATCCAATGCAGTAGCATCTCTAAAATGCATTGAATTCAGAGGCATATCCAGCTAGTCAAACAAACAAGCAGATCAAGAATAATCTTCCCAATAATGTCGTTAATATTAATTTGTGCTCTATTCAATCATATGGGGAGCATAAGTAACAGCAAAGGCAAGCTCTGAATAGTTAAAATAACATCTAAGATATGCAGATCTCAATAATAAAAAAGCCAACTTCATAGATATGAAGATTAACTCATTTCCTCCTAAAATTTGGTTCTGTGTTTGTGAAGGAATATTCATGAGAAAAAAAGAGAAGATTTTATTAAAATATTTGTTCGAAATAGTGTGAATGCTATTGTGATTGGATTGGAGAAGATTCTATTTGAAGTATGTTGATACAATAATGAAATAAAAGGGGATGTCAAATGGAAAGATATTTATTGATTTGTCTTCCTAGCTGTTTCATTCTTTGGATCTAAAACATAATGCTCGGGAGGAGAGGAGGGTGAATGCTACTCAGAAGATTCTTCCTTTCTCAGCTCCGACGAGTTACTTGATGATTGTTGGCTGAACCTGTTGAATTAATTTTCAAAATGATAAAAGATATTGCAAAAAATGTGAAATTAAACAATAAAGGAATATATCTTAAAGGGCTTACACATCCTTCAACGCAAGTGACCCAGTCTCTATGAGGATACATCTACATGTTCAAAAAAGAAAAAATTATTAGACAAAAACTTGATTTTAATGTATTTTTTTTTACGCAAGACATTTCTGGATCAGCATTCACGAGTTCCTTGAGTTTAGCTTCACATCGCTTGAGCTTTTGTTCCCAGAAAGTGCATTGGGGCTTGCAGTGTTGGATAACCAAATCTTTGGGGTCTTATCCCTATTGGATCATGCTTAAGGTGGTAGCTGGGAAATCCTTGGCGCTCATTTTGTTCCTTTGTAACTTTTCCTTCTTATTCTTTTGATTCTTCTTTTTTTTGTATTATTTCAAGCCAAGAGAGAGAGAATCTCAAGGGGAGCAATCTTTGATATTTACAATTAAACAAGAAGGATTGTTTGTAGGTAATTTTATTTTTGTTTTTTATCAATAGGAAACAAAAGGTTAAAAAACTAGGTAGTATTCGAACACAATAAAGAAACTAGTTTTCAAGGGAATTGTTAAGGAAATAAAATATCGAGCTGAAAAGATTCAGGAAATTGAATAGAAATTTTGAATTATTTGTTTCAATTAGAAATAATTGATTGTTTAGTATTGAGAATAGTTTTTCAACAATTTTCAAGAAGATGCAGAAATCTCTAGACAATAGAAATGACATTTTCTAAATAATTTTAGTGAACTTTTCCTATTTGATTTCTCATTATCTCCTCGGACTTGAAAATTCAATGTCCCGAAAACAAAAATAAAAACTAGTGAACAATTATTGCTGATTTTTTTGTGTTAATTCTTTGAGGAAGAGATTTGGTAAAACAATGTAATATCATATTCCGTTTCGATTAATTAATTTTGAAACTTTCTAATTAAAGAGAAGCCCTGCAAAGAGAGAGAGAGAGAGTCTAAAACCAGCTTTAAAAAAATATTAATAAAAAGATTATTTTTAAAGGATATGAGTGAGCTTATTTTCACATGGCTGAATGATGAAGTCCAGCTTTCGAAGAAGATCACAAGTTTTGAGAAGGATTTCGGGAATGGATATTTCTTTGGTGAGCTGCTCTCGAAGTACAACCAGCAACTCAATTTCAGAGAATTCAAAAATCTGTAAATATATTATGATTTGAGTCCCTCCATTTGATTTCCATAGTGGTTAACTTCATATTTTTTTGAAAGTGATTCAAGAGACATAAAGATTCGCAACTTCAATCTGCTGAAACCGACATTTGACACACTCAAGGTCAAATTTGACCCTTGCATTGTCAAAGATATCATGGCATTCAAGAAAGATGTGGCACCTCATCTTCTGTATCAGCTCAAAATGGTATTGGCCAGAGAAGACACACATATTTGAACTTTTGAGCATCCATTAAGCGAATTACTTCTTTGTGATTATCTCTTAAGTAATTACAAACTTTTTCATTTTTCAATATTAGGCACTTGAGAAGGTTAACAACCCAGCCGATGTGATTACCAGCAATAAAGCTGGAAAATACAACACAGTAATCCCTCTGATGAAGATAAATCCACCAATCGAATAGTATGCCAAAATGGATGCGAAATTCTTCGATGAACGATTATGTGCTTAGAATCGTCCCCAAAAAGCAATTGACTTAGAGACGCATTTAGAGAAGTTTTCTACTTTCAAAGTCTCGCAAGATACCATAATAAAGAAATAAGAAATCATGGCTGATGAAAGAGAAAAGTCCGTGAAGGAGTAAATGAGGAAGATAGAGCTGAATAAGCTGTAGCGAAATATGGCTTTCTAGGAAGATTGGAACGAAAAAGGATTAGAGCAATGGAAGAAGAACCAAGAAATCACCAAGAAAAGAGTCAATGCGGATAAGACATTTTCGACAAAGGTATTTAACAAAGAGGAGTCAAAGAGATTGAATGTGAAGGAGCAACTTATGAACGAAACTAACAGAGATGTTGAACATTTTGAAGAGAATCTACTCAAAAAAGGGCTTGGAATACCTGAAGAAGATGAAAATGGAAATGTATAAAAGAAAGGTAGATTTTTATAGAATTTCATCTAAATTTGAAACAAAATAGCCTAATTTATGGTATTTTTGTTAATTTATGTTGCTATTGTTACAGAGCATAAGCACACAGTCAGTGCAACAGCTACAATGAAGCGCATAAAAGAGAAATCATAAGTTAATGATTTTCTCAGTAAAGAACGAGATAAAAGGAGAAGAAAGATGATAGTGGATCAAGCTAAGCTCCAAAGAGATATCGAAGTTAGAAAGAGAGAGGAGTTTGTGCTCAAGAAACTAGAACAGCAGTCAAGGCAGGTAGGTTAAGAGTGATATTGAGCAAAACATGATAATAATTTCTCAAATATTTTTTGAAATATTGATTTTTTCAAATTCTTCAGGAAAAAGAGATCGAGTACGAAGTCTGGAGAGGGTATCAATGCAAGCAGATAATTATCGACAATCGGCATTTGCGTGATGAGAAGTACAAGCAAAAGAACGAAGTGAATGTTGTAAACGCGAAGTACAAAGAAGAAGAGTTGCTGAAGATTATCAAACAAGAAAACAAGCACGATATTGAGAGCAAATTGAACAGACAGAAAGAAATAGAAATTAGCCAAAAATAGGCGATGCGCAAAGAAGTGTATTCTGAATGCAATGAGATTATGCAGGTGCTCGTTGACTTAGCTAATATTTGCTATGAGGAGTAGTAGCAAGAAGATGCAGAAAAGATGGATGAACATTTCTTAGAAGACTAATTGAAGTTATTCATGGAAGATAAGCCACTAAGAAAGGAAAAGGTTTTAGAATAGGAAAAGACTATTGAGAGCTTTGTGAAATAAGAGGTTAATTAATAGGATAGTAAATTTTACTTAGCGGACAAAGAACTGTAGGATTTCATTCATGGAAAAGGAGATTGGGTGCCTTAACAGTAGTTGGAAGTTAACTAGATTGCTGCTGGAAGTGCTGGTGGTGTTGTTGGTTCTAATCCCGCTAATCCACCAGGCGCAAATAATGCTGCTGCTTTGAAGATGCATAATAATGGCTCGTAAACTGCATTGGATGAAATCAAACATAACACAAATGAGCCTCTAAACAATCATTATCTCGGTGATGTAGTCTTGGAACTGCTTAAAGAGCACTTCAAAGAAGATATCCAAGCAGCGCAGAAAGAAAAACTAAATAACTTAGACTGGATCCCTCTGAAAATGGCTGTCATAGGGTATCAATTCTCTGGTAAGAAGACTCTAGCGGGCTGCGTAGAACGCAAATACAATATAAAACTCATTCAAGTTGATGCGCTGCTGAACAATCTGCTCGAAAAATGGTCAAAGTTCTGCAAATAGCAGAAACCATAGACTGCACGAACGAATAATAATCTTTAAGCTGGGTTGCCTCCACGAAGCTAGCAGACAGACAGAAATTACAATGCTAGTGACAGACTAGCCAACTCTAGCCATAATATTAACAGCTAAAGAGGTGGAGGAAGCAGACAAAGTGCATCAAGAGGCAAAGATTTAGATGACACCGAAGAAATAATTGAAATGGATGAACAAACGCAAGATCTCGCTAAGAACATTGAGGATTGTCTACTCAAGGGCAAAGATCTGCCAGATGAGGTATACATTCGCTTGATTATGCGTGAAGTCAAGGCAATTATGCCACCTCTTGATCCTGAGGAGTTTTTAAAAGAACTTGAAAGTAAATAATTGCCTCCTTTGTCGGAATTAGAAGCTCGAGCAAAGAATCTATCTCTAATTCCTGACTTGCAATTACCTCCAACCAAAGAGGATAATTTCCGTAAGGCGCTAGTGAACAAATCGCATAAATACACAAGTGGCATAGTTCTCCTTGATTTCCCTCACACGTATGAGTAATCTAAATTACTTGAAACTGAGTTATCTGGGTTCCTTCCGCGTGACGAACGAGCAGTTTCAGCGTTTGATGAAAATGTTGCTAAAGCTGCATTGATTGTGAAACCAACACCTCAAGAGAAAAACCCACTTGATGTTATCAAACCAGGCCTTGATCTTGTTATCAATGTCTAAATCACAAAGAATGAAAGTCTCAGAAGAGCACTTGGGCGAAGATTTGACCCAGCGAGTAAATAAAACTTCCATTTAGATGACAACCCTCCACCTGTTGATAATGCTCCTCTCATGGAAAGACTCGAGTAGATTAGAGAATATGGAACATCTGAACTGGCAATAGTTGATAAAAACTGTGAATTAGACAGCAATATGCGTGATTTGAAACAATGGTATTCAATGTTTGGACATAAATACTTGCAAGGACAGATAGTCGATGCACCAGAAGGAATTCGTTTGTCAACTGCGGAATTGGCTGCTTAGCAAGAAGAAGAGGAACTCGAAGCTATTGAAGAACAGTAAAGAATTGAAGAATAATAGAAGTTAGAAGCTGAAGTTTCAGTAGGAGATGACGGTATTCGTTTGGAGTAGAAATAGCATTAATCATAAGGAACCATAAAACAGGAGCCATCACAGACTGCATTGACTGTACCAACAGCAAAAAATGATACTTTGAAGGTGCCAACTAATTCTAACGGTATCCCAAGCAGTTCTTCATTGCATTCAAAGCCAGAAGACGCATAAATGCATCAAGAAGTGATTCCAAAAGTTGAGAATGTTCCTAAGTACGAAAATCAGTTAGTCTGGTAGGAGCTAAATGGATCGTTGAAGACTGATGAAGTGTTCTACACTGCAGATCGAATGATTGAAAAAGTGTTAAAAATAAAAGAACTCAAATATGACACTCTGCAGAAGAATTTAGACGCTGTTGAAGAATAAAAACGACTTGATTTGGAAATAGCAAGGATTAAACAAGAGAATGACGGAAAGGTAAATAAGATTAGAGAAAAATTGCTTTCGATCAATTGTTTTTGGGAAAAAAAGAATGATAAAAAATTACAATTTTTTTTATTTTTATTGAAAACAGTGGCTATTTTCAACAAGAGAAGAGATTGTAAATGATCTAGCCCACGCAGCATCTTCTATGAAGATCGATCCGACTGCACTTTAGAATCTTGTCAGTCTCTGGGGACATACACAAGATTAATACCTTCAAAATATGAGAACGACTTTGTTCCATCTCAACGAGCAAAAGTAAGTTGTTCTGCTTTTCTTTCATACAATCCAGAAGAGATTCCTGGAGTTAATTGTCCGCCATGATGCTAAATTCGTAAGGAATTGTTTATTATTATTATTTGGGATTCTAAATATGTTTATTGTCTTATTTGTTGGATACAATCAAGCTACACATGAGGAAATATCAGGAGGATTACAATGCCTTTGTTGAAAAGAATCCTGATATGTGTGAAGAAGATGGAACGAAGGAAGAACTCCACTAAAGAGTTGAAGATCTCCATGATCTTCTTTATGATATCATCGAAGCTAAGTAACAATGAAGTTGAATCAATGCAAGAATGAGGGTCTTAAATCTAAAAATAGTTAAAATCTATTTCTTTTTCAATAGGAAAGAAGAAGCAACTGAGGAGAGAAATTAAATCATAAAATCCTAATGGATAGAGCGAGAAATGGAGAGATTCACGTTGCTCATTTTGAAATTACTCTAATGTGAATTGGGAAGAAGTTTTATGTGCTAGCAGCTTATCAGCGATTATTATGCTCTCTTGCAGGGGAACGAAGTCGCTGAAGTCCCTGAGTACATCAAAGCTGATATTGTATTGAATCAAGATACCTTACCTGCAGTCGAAGAGAATGGAGCATTTTTACGAATTGAGAAGATTGCTGAGTTAGCTTTGAAACTACATGCTGGAGAGGAAGAAGTGGAAGAAAAAGGTGGAGCTAAAAAAGGAGGCAAGCCAGCTCCAGTGAAGAAAGAAGATAAAAAGGCAGCGAAAAAAGGAGCAAAAGGTGCTGTTGAAGAGGTTGAAGAAAAGAAAGAATTGACTGTTTTCGAGAAGAGATCAAGAGATGGTGTGCAACTTGAGAAAATTGTGTTCAGATAACGAGTGCAGCTTATCAAGGATTACGCAACAAGCAAACTCAAGGAAATGAGAGCATTCGCTAGTTTGCTGTTTGGAAAGCTGCAAGATTGGATTGATTATTCGTTCTAGACTGAGAATCAAGCTGTGAATGAAATGGATATGATTTTTAGACATTACATTGAGTAACAAGCTAAAGTATAGCAAGAAATATAGTTAAACTACGTGGACGTCGTTATTTCACATTAAACACTCAATTTCTTGACTCCTCCAGTAACTATCACGCACAGCATTCTCATTATTTTCATTTTGTGTTTTTTACAATTTGTTTTTGTTTTTTCTCCTTTTAGCCTATCATCTTACCAGCAAAGGAAGTCATTTACAGTGGTAAATTCACAATCTCATAATTATACATTATTGTTGAAGAGCTCAAGAGCATTACTAACGATTAGAACTTCATTGAATCACGCGCACTTTTGCAACTGCTTACTAGAAAGACTGTAAGAAACACTTTTCACATATTTCTTTCTTGCGAAAACGAGATGAGAATCACTTAGCTTCGTTTAATTGGTTTTTGATTGTTTTGTATGAACGAACAGAACAGCAAACTCAGCAAACAGGATATTCCAGATCAGTGGAGAACCAATACGATCAAAGATTATTAGAGACTCATCGAGAGACTTGATCCGGAATAAATCGGGTATGTGAACAGCAAGGATATTTGCAGTTATTTGTGTCTCTATGGATCATCGATTCCATCTTCCCAAGAAGAAGATGAATACTACCAGAATCTCAAAGAATCATAAGGGCATCAAGACACTATGATTAGAGCTAATTTTATTTAGGCATCTGCATGGTTTGATGTTCAAGAATCCTCTAAACTTGAACTCAGTAAGATTCGAGAACATAAATAAATTAAAATCTGCAAATTTTAGCTGATTCTTTGATTATTTTTTATTATTTGTTCTTAGATACTAATCTCTTCGACAGACCAAAGTATATCAAAGAGCTTCTCTTTTACATTCACAAGGATACAGAATCTGTAAAAAATATTTTTATAATACTTGTGAATTTCAACTTTCTAATATTCAAATATTCATTGTTTCTTTTTTTAAAGGATATCATCGACATAGACAGCTATCTTCACTCAATTTCTGCTTAGTCATACATACAGAAACTAGCCATTAACGGTGAGATACACAGTTTTGCAGAGCTACTTTTTGCTTGAAAGCACATGGAATAAATCACTCTAAACAGAAAAAGATTCAAAAATGCATTGATTTTTCTTTCAATGACTAAGGAAAAGTGATTAATGTAGTTGTTCTTGTTGTTGTTTGTTTGATTGAAAGTGATCTTGTTTTTTGAATATTTCTTGATATTATAAAATATATTTTTTGTATGAATGAGACCAAGCAGCAATAATAGAATTTATTTTGTCAATCTATCTTAAATGGGTGTAGATTTATTACTCTCTGATTTTAAAAATCATTGATTGAACCAAGCTTTGTCTCTCTTCATTTTCTTTTCTAACATCATTTATTGTTTTGATTATTTTAATTCAATTAATTATCCCGTTAACTGGTTGACTTTTTCACTTTTATTACATTAAAAATCAAAAAGAAAAAATTAATTTAGCAAACAATACATTTTTTTCTAAATTTTTTGTAAAAATTACAATAAATGAGCAAATAAATCCTTTAAGGTTTTTTAATATCAATAGAAGGTATTCAAGTTATGTTTAGAAATTTACAAACAAACAGGAATGTAATCATTAATATATTTGATTTTTAAATGTATGTTAAAAAAAGAAATTGTTTTGATACTGAACTTTTTGATTTGGAGCATTTGGACTTGAGTTAGTCATAGGATATGAAATGGTTCGAGAAAATCAATCAATTACTTAACTGAGGGGAGTTAATTAGTTCAATTAAAAAGAGGAGATGATAAGTATTAAATCTAAATCCACAGGAAGAAAGAGGCTGGGAAGAGAAATCATTAATTTTGGCAGAAATAAAAAGGAGAAGATAATACTGCCAACTGTCTGCGATATTTCAACTAGCATAAGCTTATTTTTCATACAAAGAATATCAAATCGTAGTTTTACAGAATAAATACTTCCTACCATGTTCACACTAGCCTAATAAAGTGGAGCATTCGTTGAAGTTTTTGATGCTCGCAGTAACAAAATAATAAAAAGAGAAGCTAATGCTTTTTAAACAGTTTTTTCTTTAGAAACTTACTTAATCATATTTTATCTAATTTAATCATAACAGCTAACAGCGACAAAGATAGGGCTTTCATCAATTTGTATTAAATCGAATAACCTGCTTAATCTCAAAAGATCTCAGATAAGACACTGAAATGTAAGATTGAAAAGCAAAATATGCATGGTTTCACTTTTAATGTATTTTATTTGTAACTAAACAAAGGCTAGGTTCTTGAGATTTTCGGACATGGCAATAGGATTAAGTTTCCGAAAAACGACAAACAAGGTCTAGGGCTAGCACAAAGATTTCTTGTCTTGCAAATACTTATCTAAAATAGTGCCATTTGGAATATGGAGCTCATTGTTGCTGATCAGACTAAGGTAGGAGAAAAATAGATGTTTGGTTAGTTACTAATTCTTGTTTCAGAACAAAAGGATAAGTTTCAGTTCTGGTGTCAAGGAAATCGAGAAGAAATAATGCAATTTATTAGTTCCAACATAGAATCTGATTCCTGCTAATAAATGGATCAATCTTCAAATTGACTGTGCAAGTTTTCTAGACTCTTCGTCGTCTTCTTCGTCAGTTACTGGTAAGAGATAAAACTAAACAAATTGAATCAAACTTATGAAGGAGTATTTTTTTCTAAATAATTAGGGACTAGATTCAAGTCCCTTGAAGCGATTATTATTTCAGCGCCATGTCGAATTCGCAGAATATTTACTTCTAAAAAAGCTTTAACTAGCAATAAATCCTAGGGAGAACATTTGGAGGATGTCCCTAAAATATTTTCTTTTCCAGCTGACATTGAATCAGAAAATATTCTGGTTTCTCTTTCATCTGTTGTAGAATTCACTCGATAAAAACATGGTTTCATGGCTGACACATTCAATTCAAAGTTTAGAGATTCCATAGGTGGTTTAGAATCTCTTGAAAGTTCAACTAATAATGGAAATAACTTGGTTCTATAAAAAAGTCAAAGCAGCTAAAGTGATGGGGAAACAAACAAAATCAAGAAAAGTCCCTGTGATATTATTCAAGAATTGCCATTGCTACAGCAGTAAAAAGGGTAACAGAATTACCTTAGAGACTTATCAACTCCAAAGATTTTTAAGCAGGGAATAAATAAAAATATTAATAAATATCCATTACCTCCTTCGTCTTCTTCATCGTCGACATCTTCTTATGTTAAGTATTAGCATGGAGGATATTAAGGGAGAAATACAGTCTCACAAGAAGACGTTAATAAGGAGTTTCAAACAACTGGAATATCTGATCTTAGATGTTCAGTGAATACAATATTTTCTGCAAAATTAAGAATTGCTACTAGCCCTCAAGATGTAAGCAGCATTGAAAGCTCGAATTAACTGTAGAATGCTAGTTCAAGCACTTTAAATTCAACTGCTGCAAGCAAAGGACTTAGGCTTAACTCTAGACTAGGAAATCATACACCATTAAGTACACAAAAATCAAATAATATCAATAGGTTTAATACTCAAAGCAAATCTCCTAAAGTTATCAACAGCGCAGCAACAACGATTACTGCAAACTCAGCAGCAAAGTCTAATCCATGGAGCACAAATAACTCCAAAACGAACAAAGTTAACTACAATTCAGTAGATGGAAAATCTGAAATTTCAGATAATGTTGCAAGTGTGAAAAGTTTCTCTGATTTAACACCTGAAAGAACAAAATAATCTTAAAAGAGTTAAGGAGAATACCCATATCTTAACGCCAAAGTGAGAGATGATAAATAGACAGCTACAATGTAAAAATAATTCTTGCAGGGATCTTCAAAAAACCAAATAAATGTTAAAAAATCAGGAGTTTCATAAGAAAGACGTACTCCTCCACCTCTCAAAAAGTACGAAATAAATGAAGGAAACAAAAAGCAGCTCAATAGAAATCAAATAAAAGAGGCTGAGTACTTCGAAATGTCATAGAGATTTTCTACGTTAGGTGATCCTAAATTGTTTTAAATCGAACATTCTGCAGAAAATGAGAGATGTTCATAACTGAAAGGCAAAGCACAGTAATCAAACCTGCCATAAATAAAGATAAAAGTTGCTAGGAGCACAAATGCTCAGAATAAATAATATCTGCAAAGTAATACAAATACAAAGAATAATAGAAAGGAATCTCCTTCATCATACCATAGAGGAAATAACAAAGAAGAAGAGGAGTAGATTGAGGAAGTTATTGAGACTGAATTCAACTACGAAGATGGGTATAATGATAAGGAATGTAATAAAAATGATTATTATAGCATGGACAATCATTCATCAATAAACAAAAATAATAAGACACTTAACCATGTTGGAAGTGGTTATATGAACAAATATCAGAATTAAATGAGTGATTAAGAGAGTTAAGAAATGCATAGTGCTGCTTATAACGACGGGGATGATAAAACTGCTATGAAATAAGAAAATGTAAATAAAAACGGAATGAATTAGAATTCGACTGGACTTTCATTTACCAAGCCGAATTTGATCGTAAAAAGAAAGTAAAGTGTACCAACTGATTTAGCCAAAACAGGCTAGTAAATGTATTCTAATATAAAACCTTCTCGAGAGGAGAGTGAAGAGAAAAATAAATTGAATATCTATCAGGGTTAAAATGGTAATAGAATTCTAAAAAGCGATGGTAAAAAGAGTGATGAGTTATTTAGATAATAACTGCTTGATATTGATGAGTTTTCTATCCCTGATACTGATACTCTGAAATAATCATAAACTAATTTTTTCAAGTAATAAATGAATGCTTTTATGGCTAATATAAGACCATTTACACCACCATTTAATTAAGTAGGAAATATTGTTAGTGCTTCAAATCAATCTATGCTTTCGATGTCTAACAAAAGAGCGAAAGAAATGGATTAATCAGATCATTAGATTGAAGTAATCTATGATGATGTATTGAATTGCTACTATGATCCAAAGACGAACTAATATTTCGAATTAAAATCATGAGAAAGCTGTTTATGCAGAATTCCTAACGAAAAAATAATTTAATTATCTATTTTACCATATTTCTTCACTGTTTTCTTCTAAATCTATATTCTTTCTGATTTATTAATCTTTTATGCTCACTTATGATCCCTTACAAAAATGGAATATTACTCAATAGGTTCTCTATTGCAAAGCGATATTTATGGATAGAAACAGTTGCAAATGAATAAAAAGAACAACAAAAACAAGAAAGGAAAGAAATAGGAAAAATTTTGAAAAAAAAAAAATAAATAAGAAAAAAAGAAAGACAATAAGAGCGTAGAAATTAATTTTAGAAACACATGTGGAATACCTTATCATGCTAGTCTTATGATGTCTGCTCAACTCGTAGAATCACTGAAGTATCAACATAAAACAAACAGGGATTCTGCAGTGCTAATGATTTAGGGTTATTTTTGTATTCAAGGCTTAGAGGAAGCATTTGCAGCAACTTTCAAGAGCAAAATCATCCATTAACACACAGAAACCTTGGTAGCCTTCTCATTCACTTTCAAAGTGGTCGAATAAATACACACATACAAGAAATGAGATAATTCAGCATGACAATAAGGTTCTACTCGAGAAAATGATGTTTATTGATAAAAAAAACACTGAGATGAATCCAAGAAGAATGCAAGAGCACGAACATCCAATTAAGAGCATGGCGGATTATTATCGAAGAAGAAATCAAGAAAATCTAGCTGATCAAAATAATGTTGAAATTAAACTAAAGCAAAATGAAGTATTAGTGTTTTTACAATAGAGATTGTTTGTATTTTTTGCAGAAAATAATAGAGCGAATTCAGACTGCGACTAAAAAATCAAGTTATGGTAAAGAAATTTGGGTTCCAGACAGCAAAAAATGCGAGCTTTACAAGAGTAACATCCTTAGGAGCAAACAAAAAGGTAATTGAAAGGATGAAAATAAATGAGAAAAATGAAACGTTGATTATTTCTTAAGCTATTTTGAGATAAACTATGATATTAACTGATCCTTCATTCCAAAAAATGAATACAATATCCAAGAAAACAGTTTGAATAACTGATTTTAAAGAAAAACAATCCAAAGGAAATAACGAATCAATCATTAAATTCTTATTAATAATTAAAGCAATTATGATTGGAAATCAAAATTTCTCTCTATTCTTTGTTTTCACAACAAACTATCTGTTTGAATTCAACAGTGCAAGGCATCGACTACACTCATCTGACGAAGATAAATTATCCAAATGAAAACTTCATTATCCGCAAAGTCAGCAACACTTCATCACCTAGTACTTACATTCTCATTAGTGTTTAAAAATATTATTTATCGAAAAATAATTACAATTGCTATTTGTTTGGATTTTAGATTTTTTCAATAACAATAACAAACCAAGAACAATGAGTGAGAGATAGCATTATAATAGACATGACTAATAAGAAGACATAGAATTCAAGCTTTGACAAGAACGTGTTTCAAATGAGATCAAATAAGAAAAAAGATAGACCTTACATTTCATGGAGAATTCGATAAAAATGAAAAAAATAAAAATTATGTTTAATAGGTAGTCATGATAATTTTGAGAGTTCTAAAAATATCGTTTATGTGATAAATAGTTATGTACTAGCAAATTGTTTTCTTGGTTGATATGGTTCATGGGAGTATTCGTCATTGCTGATGTTAAGTCTAAGATAATATCAACGTCATTTGATAGTAAAGTTTTGACTGATGAGGGGAGGGATTAAATGTGGATTTTATTAATTGATAATCAACAGAAAATCAAAATACTAATAATAAAGAAAATATAGAGAAGGAAGATGAACACTGATACAAGTGATAATGCCATTAACGCAGCATTTCCGAGACGACCAAAATCTTCTTCAATCGAGTTTTTGATCCCATTTGTGGGTATCGACATTGGTGGTACACTAGCTAAATTGTGTTTTGCATTGAAGAAAAATTCGCAGGTTGACTTTGAACACATTGAGCATCTTACAAGTATGTGAATTGGATCGTTTTAAGCAAAATTAGATTCTTAAATATGAGGAATCTGTCAAATTTCCTTGATTTAATAATTGTTCTGTTAAAAATAATATGAAAAGTTAAATCATACAGCGAATTCGATGTCTTCTTCAAAACCTTTGAATCCTCAAATGTTGACGATCTCATAGATTTCATTGAATGTAAGAGAATATCCGGTGACAAATCAGATTGCTTGATGGAAAAGTTTTTCTTCTTTGTCTCTTTTAGCTCTTGACATGAATCGGATGACAAAGGAATTCTACATCACAGGAGGGGGCGCTCATAAATTCGGTGATCTGTTTGCTGAAAGACTCCAAGTTGACGTTATCAAAGTACAAGAATTTGAATCTCTTAAAATGGGCTTCTAATTGCTTGAGCAGCTCACTCCAAACGATTCGATCTTCACTTTTAGTAAAAGTACTGGAAAAGAATATTTTTCAGGATAAGGAGGACTCTTCCCGTTTGTACTGATCAACATCGGAAGTGGTGTGAGCATGGTAAAATTTGAAGGGAAAGGAGTATTTTCACGTATTAATGGAACAAGTATTGGTGGAGGTAAATAATTAATCACTCCTTTGTTATTATTCCTTTAGAACATAATTAGATTTTATTGACATATTATTCATAAGAAGGTATGTTTTTCATATTTGTTTCTTGAAACAGGATTTTTCCTTGGAATAACTCACTTACTAACTGGAGAGAGAAACTTTGATTTACTGCTGGACATGGCTAACAAAGGAGACAACAAGCAAACTGATCTTTATGTTAGTGACATTTATGGGTAAATTGTGCCTCCAGAAGATATCCATGGAGACGCTCTGTGTGTCAGTATGGGCAAACTGAGTGCGAAACTCAAAGAAGGGGAGGAATCAAAGTAATCCAAAACTCCTCAATTTACAATTTTTCTCTCCTTCTTTTATCACTTTCTTAATATTTTTACAACATTTTTTTTACACAAAACTTAAACATTTTCTTATTTTACTTTGATAAATCTCAGTAAAAATGATCTCGTCAGAAGCATGTTGCTAATGGCATCTTTTAATCTTGCTCAAATCGCATTCGTTTAATCTAAGCTTGAAGGCATCAATAAGTAAGTGGATCATTTTCCAAGCATTTCCATAAATATCCCTAAAAAGCTTAAGAAACATCTCGAAATTAATTTCTTTTCCTTTTTGTTAGCCTTATATTTGCTGGTAATTTCGTGAGAAACCATGATGACACAATGGACTGCATCGATCATGCCATTTAATTCTTCAATTAAAATGAAGAGGAACCTAATAAAAGAAAAGCCTTTTTTGTAAAACACGATGGATTTATTGGTGCTCTAGGTTCGTTTTTCGAAGGATTTACAAAAAAGCAAGCGAAAAAGAAAGCAAATATTGATTCCTTAGAGAAGAATTAGGAAGAAGGAGAAGAATCAAAGAAGAAGGAGACTAATGAAGAAACAAATAAATAACTTAAGTGAAATCAATATAGTCCTTGAGTTTTTTCTCAAAGATCTTTATACGTTTTAAATATTTCTTAAATAATTTACTATTTTTTGTGAATTGTAAATGCTTAAACTAACGAATTTTCCTTCTTATTTTTTATCACTATTGGGATATTATTTTATCCACTCTATCTGAATTCAGCTTAGAGCATTTAGTACACGCAAGCTCTTGGAAAGAATCATCTGTTTGAGTATTTTATTACTCCTATTATTGAAACCCCTCTAGGGGTAATATTTTTTTGTCTTTTCTTAGATATTAAATTTTCTGAGAAAAGAACATTCCAGATTTCAAATGTGCCTAAAGTTGTTCCTATGGATGAGTGCCTTCATGGCAGACAGATAGGATAGAGAGAGAATGCTCTTTTCCACACATAGATTTAACACTCTTTAGAATGTATATTTACTTTAGCACTATTATTATCCAAATAGAAGTAAGAAAGATTATATTAGAAAGAAAAAAAAAAAGATGAAAAAAGATGAATTTAATAAAATTTACAACAAAAAGTAATACAAATACAATTGAAAGATGAAGATGTTAATATGTTTCTATGTTGTTATCAAGAAGGATCATTTAAAGCGACCTTCATATCATATCATATTATTATCCAAGAAACTATCAGGCTTCATATTTTCACACAGTTATTCTTTTAAATCTCATAGTTTTCCAGCTTTTTTAAGTTCTAAAATATATCCTTACAAGTCTTTGCTTTTGTAAACCCTAGCTATCGCTATCGGTCAAAAAGATTTCCTGCATATATTCATCTAGAAAATAACTACAGATGGAATTCTAAAAGTGTCTGTTAAGATATCTTCTATCATTACATAACACATCCAAGATAAACAGCACGTCTTCAAGAGTGAGCTCTTTTGCAAACTCTAGAAGACTCAAAGATATTTGTTTTAAGAATTTGTATTTATCTTAAGCTATTTTTTATTAGTAGACTTTTCATTGAATGAGTTCTGCAACATAAAGAAGCATGTTTTCGCTCTGAATATATTAAAAATTTCAAATGATAAGTCAATTATGTTTCTTGAAGCTAATCATATCCTTTCTCCATTAATTTATTTTCATTTTCTGGAAATAATTTCTAGTTTTCAAATGAATTTATTAATAATTAATGGAAACACATTCACATCTGATGAAGATCATGAATGAACATTTTCAAGATAAAGAATAAATATTTAAAAGAGGAAATAATTCATTTTGTACTTCAAAAAATGTTTCATTCTAAATAATTAAGAAAAAGAATAATTTACGGGATTCAATCTTGTATTAACAATCATAGAAGAAGAAGAAGAAGAAGAAGAAGAAGAGACAATTTTGGTTTTCTATTCTTGTTTTAGTTGGAATCAATGCAGTAAAGAAATATCAGTAGTGTGAATCATAAATGCATAAATGGATTAGAAAGTGAGAAATTGAAGATTATTATTTTTTCATACAAGAACAAACATAAATTTATTAGTTTTGTTTTTTTATTTGAATAACAAAAGGAATATCTCAAATTTTTGCTCAAAGAGTCAGCTTTATTCAGCTTCTTCAACTTTAAAAAGGACCCCTTTCTGCTAGTCTTTAAGGGGGAAATAATCGTCTCTATTTTAGGGATAATCTCATTTGAGGAGAAGGTTTCTCTGGTTACTCAACATTTCTTTTGCTTTTCAAGGGAATTTTATCTGATAAAAGTTGAATTTGAATATTAATTTATGAATTAAGGGGAGGACGAAGCGATTTCCTTCACTTCACAGCGTTTTAATTAGGAAGAATCTCTGTTTGTTTAAGTATTTTTAGAATAATTGTATATATAACTTTTATTTCGTTTAGCTTTTATTTTTTCAATTCCTTTTGTTTTATCAATAGATTTTAGAGAGTCCTTTATTTTTCCATTTTTATCCTATTTTTTGATGCTGACACTCCTACATTAATATAAAATATGTCATTTAATATTGAAATCTAAAAGAAATTAAGAGTTAAGTAGTGAAAACGATACAATTTAATTAAAATTATTAAAGAATTTTTCAAAAACTATTCATCGTTTGACTTTGACTAATGAATCTAAATATATTCAAGCAGAGAAAGTCTAATAAAAAAAATGTAACCAAAATTAAATTGTATATATTGGAGCAAGATAATTCCAGAAAGAATAGAAAATATATTGAATTTAAGTCAAATAGATTATTTGTATTAGTACCTATCGGATGATGCATTGTTGCGAAGAGTCGATTTAGATTTGTTTTTTTTAATTGACGATTCACTGTTGTTATTGTTAAATAATATTTTTCCAAGGAGCGAAGAAGACTATGAAGAAGAAAGCAGCTTTTATTCATCGGATTCTTAGATATTAAATTAAGAGTTTTGTGGGTATATTTGAGCAGAGGGTTGTGCAATATTGCTGTGAAAATCATAATATTCATTTTATCTTGATTAAAAATCTAGCTCCTCTTAATAGAATGAATCTTTTTGGCCTTATTATTTTCCTAATAATTCATTTCTTTTTTAATTCAACTCTTGCTCATATTAAATAAAAGGATTATCTATGATTTTTTCTCCTAATTACTGATTTTATTTAGAAATGAGCTCTTATTCAATTTAATTGGATTGGCATTCTATTCTTTATTATTCTCCGTATTATGCATTTTACCTTAATTTCAACTCTTCCTCATCTTAAGCGGAAGTGCCTTCTATCTTTTGTCCTCCCTGTAATTCATTTTGTCCTTATTTTAACTCTTTCTGATCTTAACTAGATGGGCTTTTTCCCCTTTTTCCTTCCTCTTATTCGTTTTACCTTAAATTGAGCTCTTCCTTATCTTAATCATATGGGCTTTCTTCACTTCGTCCCATTTAATCTTCATTTTCCCCTGGATTCAATTCTTCCTCATCTTAATCGGATAGGCTATTATTTTCGAGTTGTTCTCTTTAAACTTCATTTTACCTAGAATTGAGCTATTCATCCTCTTAATCAGATGGGCTTTCTATCCCTTTTCCTCTTTTGTGAGTCCAATCTGGGACAAATATCTTATGATTTATATTTTCCTTCCTTAAGCGAACAATGTTTACCTCAGGAAATAGCGAGGACCACATTTCGAAAATTCCTTTAATTTATCTTTTATAACTATGGTAAAGGAGAAATAAGCAAAATCCTTTTCTCCATGCTTAAGCTTGAAGATCATTACTCACTCTGAGTTATTCATGGGAATATTCAACGTTTTTTTTCAAGATAACCTCAGAAAGCAACTGTCTGTATTAAGATAAGAGATCAAAACGAATGAGTTCCTTGACATACCCATTAATGAGACGCATATAATTTGCTCCTTCAGTATTTTTGTATTTAAATTTCATGGCCATATTCAATTTGTTCTCATCTTTGTACTTCTTAAACGGTGAAAGAAGAGAAAACAAGAAGTTTCTAAGAAAATAGTTCGACATTGAGTTTTGGAAGTGTTTATTGATGTACTGCCTGTTTTTGTGTATTACATCAAGGATGAATAAAATATCATCTCTTATTATTCTCGATGGAGCTTGAAATTAAATGTTATCTCTAAAAAATTAACTTTCCATTTTATTTTCTTGTTGAAAATATTAAACTAACTAATTATTTATTCTTTTTTGATTCATTGTCTTACTATCTTTGGTTTTAAAGAAAAATTCCATTTTTATTGCCCTTAATTGAAGGAGATTATCGGAAAATGGGTTCTAATCTATTATCCAAAATGTAAAAGGAGATAAAATTTAGTCATTTTTTTTTTAATTCAGGAACAATGTTAAAGATTACCTAGAAGCTTACTATTTCATATTTTCTTTTAAATAAAAAATGTTAGCCAAAACTAATTGTTTTTTTTTTTCAAGCTTAAAGTTCATCAATCATTTTTTTTTGAGATTTTTTTTCTTTTTTAATTTGATTACTATGAAGTTTTAAAATTAATCATTTATCCCTGCTGGAAATCAACCAATAACTGAAAGGTTTCTCAACTTGGATGAATCAAGTATATGAAAAATAGAAAAAACAGTAGCTCCTTTTTGAATAAAGTCAATCAAAATCATTCATGGATTAGCAATGCAGCAACATTTTGTAAACTTTTTTATAATAGATGATGTTTATTATGTTGAAAATCATAAAATAATCAAAGTATCATCAATGCTTTCCTGTAATTTCTAATGCCTAAAGCAATTCAAGTCATCAGAGAGAACTAGCAACCTAATGGATTTAAGATAATTTATAACTTAGAATAAATCTTAACATCAAAGAGAATTCTGGTGACTCAATGAAGAAATCCAGCGAAACAATTTTGATTTTACTTTTTTTTCTTCTTAAGTAGCTGTAACTCTCCCCTCCCTGGGGTCCCTACATTACTGAGAATCTGGCAGTTATTTAATTGAAATATTTTATGAGCCTTTACTCTAAATTAATGTGGTTTCTTTGATTTGCCAAATGAAAACAATCTAAATCATTTCTACCAGATATTTTTATCTTAAATCTCTTCCTTACAGTGTTGATTGTAAAGTCAATAAAAAGGGCGAATTTTATTTACTTGATGTCTTGTTATGTTATTTTAAAGTCAAATATTGAGTTAGAGCAGTGATATTTATAAAAATACTGACAATCTTAGTGAAAATAGCAATATTTTTTTACGACTTAGCTTAAATAATGTGCTAAATCTGGGTTTTGAAGTTATTTATTTAAATAAAGTATTTGATTTTTCCTTTTAAAAAATATGATTAAAGACAATGATAAAGTGCATTTTTTATTATGTTATCTCTTTGGAAATTAAGGAATCATATTGTCTCTCTTTATTAAATATTCAAGAACATACACATACAATTAAAATACAATTTATGGCAATTTTAATTGCTCTTATCCTTCATATTCTTGTTGTCATCCAAATATTTTCCTTAAAAGGTTGCTTTCCTTGTCTGATAACTTGATCTTGAATTTTTGTCAATGTCTTTCTTGTCATTATTTAAGGAGTATTATGTTTTATTTGTAAATAGCCATCATTCTATTCTGTCTTTTCCACTCTAGTTTCATGTTCTGTAGTCTAGTCTTTCTCCTTGTCTTCTTTTGACTTTATGATTATTTCTAGATTATGTTTTTGTCTGTTAGTATCAACTCCTTAGAACTTTAAAAGAGCTCTTCTTGATTAGTGATAACAAAGTTTCCAAACAAAGGAAATTTGGTTTATAGGGTCACCCAAAAAAAATAGCAGTAAGTATTAATGATTATGAAAGCTAGCCATATAAAAAAAATTCTAAAATTTTACATTAGGCATAGTCTAAATAATGATCATAGGAAAAATATAGAAAGTGTATTTTTATCACAAACAAAGGAGCTCATAAACCTGACAACGATAGCCTATGATAGAAGAAGGTTTAAGAGTGAAAAAAAAAACTGGATTTTTTGGAAGAAGCAATATGTGTTGTACTATTTTGTGGATTTCATTATTGAAGTTTCTAATCATATTCGAGGATGATAAGGTTTTTACTCTCTCATTTGGTTTATTCATCTCAACAAAAATGGCACTTTTTTTGTAACTTAAATCTCAAGGGAAATAAATAATAACATTCCGGTAATTTACTTGTCTTTATTTTGTTGAATAATATTGCTTAATATTTTTATTAGAAGTTGATTGATATCTTGATAAAAATAGTGTAAATTTTTATTAATCATCAACCCTGATACTTCTCAATGGGTTATTGATTACTATTCAATATTAATAATCTCTTAAGCAAGAACATAATCACTTTTATGATTCTTTTTGGAATTGAGCTGCCTTCTTTTTTTTCATTTTGTTTGCAAATGGGAAACACAAAAGAGCAACAGAATCTTCACAGTGCTGATTTGTGATAAAATACATGGAGGAGACAACATCACCTGAGATTCAGATTATCTTAATGCAATTCTCAAATTGATGAAGGCAATTGTGATTGCGTGAGTTTAGGCACTGATTTCTTGATGAAGGTTTTGTAAGGGTCGGTGAATGTTTAATCATTAAATTACGTTTTAACCAATGCATTTTATTACTTTAAGTAGAATTATCTTGAATGATACAGTAAATGCGCACTCTGCATACAACAGTATTAGCAATTCGATTATTCATTGAGTGAAAATAAAGAAAGATGATAAGGGATAAGGCTGAATTCTCTTGTGAATCTATCTAAAACTAAGAAAATATATTAGACTTATTTTGGAGAAGCTAGAAATGACTATGGCTGTGAGAAACGAGTGAAATGAGATCGTAGTTGAGCTAATTTGTCATACTAAGAGAAGATCTAATGATTAAAAGATGATAGTATATTGAGACTAAAAAATTCTACCTCAAGAAGACCTAATTGTTTTAGAAACGTAATTTCATTTCGATGAGAAGCCACAAAGTGAAGGGAAACATTGCTTGAAAAGCTGCAATGACTTTTAGAGAACTATCATGGATTGAACCGTTGAAATTTCGTGATTTTTCACTAGCAGAAGAGATTGAAGAACTTTTTTAATATTATCATAAAACTCCTTTTTTTAAGATTATTGTAAGTGCATTTCAAAATTCCTCTAAATGAATATGTCTATCTTGAAAAACTAGAGTGAATTTATCAGAAGCTCATTTTTTTCTCCAATATCTTTGTGTATGGCTTCGCATTTTAGAAATTTCTAGTGGCAATAGTTGCCTCTAGGAAGTATTTGTGGATTTGTTTGCTCAAGAACAAGGTATTGTAATCACTTCCTGCAATAAAAATGTAGAAACTCTCTGATAAAAAGAACCCAAGACGAATGGTATTCCAACATTGACTAGAAGAGAGAAACTGTTTTCATTTGAAATAGTTAGAATAATGCACATAGAAGATCCTCATTTTCATATTCAGTCTAATTTCGCCTTATAATCAACTCAAAAGACAACTTTCTTTCCAGTAAACCAACTTGGGTATCAATTTTTTTACTTAGATTCCCTGAGATTCCAGTGACAGTTGTTGATATCCAAAGCATTTCAAAGAACAATACATGCTTAATTTTAGCTTAATTCTTCCCTTAAAGCTGTAAACTCCTTAACTGTCTTGAACAAATAATTCCATGAAACAAAACTAATAAATAAGGTAGATAATTCGACTTACTGACCCTCACTTCGAAAAGCATGCAAATACTATTAATCAATATGAATATTTTAAATTTTTATTTGTAATAAAACACGTTAATGAACATCTTTCTAATTAGCGAGAATATTTCTATCGTATTCATTTCGTTTTTATTTTAATTTATAATTAAATCAAATAACTTAAGAGGCTTGAAAGAGAGAGAAGACCAGGCAGCATGTATTTTAATACTCATGCAGCCAATCTTTCTTGCACTTTAACTTTTTAGATTTCGCCCAAGAAGCAGATAGGAATGCTTTCGCAGTGAGTTGCTATAAATTATCATGATTGGTAGAAACAGAACGATCTCTTCTTCTAATCAATAAAGATATGTTTCTTGAAGTTAATTATTTCCTTTCTCCATTCATTTATTTTCATTTCCTGGAAATCGTTTCTAGTTTTCAAATGAATTTATTAATATTTAATGGAAAGTTATTCATATCTGATGGAGATCAGCAACATTTTCAAAATAAAGAATTAATTGATAAAACATCTAAAAGAGGAAATAATTCTATTTGTACTTCAAAAAAAGTTTAATATTAAATAATTATGAAAAGAATAATTAGAGCATGAAAATATCAAATAATTCATAGTCCCATCTTATGCTGAATAAAATATGAGATGATTATTAAAGACACAAATTTGTATTAATAATCATAGAAAAATAGAAGAAAAAAAGACAATTCTTTTGATTTTTCTATTTTGTTTTAGCTGGAATCAAGGCAGTAAAAAAATAAATATCAGTAATTTGAATCATCAAATGGATTAGAAAGGAGTAATTTGCTCAATTGAACTTTATTATTTTTTCATTATAAGATCAAATATAAATTTGTTAGATTTCTTTTTTTAATTCGAATAACACAAAAGAAAATCTCATTTTTTTTTCTCAAAGAGTCAGTTTTATTCAGCTTCTACAATTATTAAAAATGACTTCAAGGGGAAAATATCCGTTTAATCTCTAGGGAGGATTTCCTTTGAGGAGCAGGTATCTCAGGTTTTCCTTCAAGGGAATTTTATCTGATAAAAGTTGAAAGCGAATATTGATTTATTGATTAAGGGGAGGATGAAGAGATTTCCTTCACTTCACAACGTTTTAATTGAGAAGAATATCCGTTTATTTAAGTGATTTTAGATGAGTTGTATCGATTACTTTTATTTCTTTTGGATTTTATTTTTTCAATCCCTTTTTTTTTATCAATAGATTTTGGAGAGTCCCTTATTTTTGGATTTTTATCCTATTTTTCGATGTTAAAATTCCTGGATTAATACAAAACATGTCATTTAATAATCAGATAAAAATGAAATTAATAATAAAGTAGTGGAAAACTGCGCAATTTAATTAAAATTATTTAACTGTTTTTTTGAAACTATTCATCGTTTGACTGGTTCAAGCGAATCTAAATGTATTCAAGCAAAGAAAGGTTATTGCAAGATATGTAACTAAAATTAAATTTTTCCTATTGGAGGAAAATTATCCCAGAAAGAATAGAAAATATATTGAATTCAAGTAAAATAGATTAATTTAATTACCTATTGGATGTGCTGTTGTTGCTAAGAGTTGATTTAGAAGGAGTTTTTTTAATTAGTGATTCACTGTTGTTATTGTCAAATAACCTTTTTTCAAGGAGCGTAGAAAATGATGATGATGAAGAAGAAGAAAGTTTTTCTTACTCAATAGATTCTTTTATTTTAGATTAAGAGTTTTCTGGGTATATTTGAGCAGAAGGTTGTGCAATATTGCTGTGAAAATCATAATATTCATTTTATCTTGATTAAAACTCGAGCTCCTCTTAATAGAATGAATCTTTTTAGCCTTACTATTTTCCTAATAATTCATTTCTTTTTGAATTTAACTCTAGCTCTTATTAAATGAAAGGATTATCTATGCTTTATTTTCCTAAAAACAGATTTTACATAGAATTGAGCTCTTACTCAATTTAATTTGAGGGGATTTCTATGCTTTATTGTCTTTCCTATTATGCTTTTTACCTTAAATTTAACTCTTCTTCATTTTAAGTGGATGCGCCTTCTATCCTGCTTCCTCCCTGCAATTCTTTCTGCACTTAATTTAACTCTTTCTGATCTTAACCTGATGATCTTTTTCCCCTTTTCCCTTCTTCTTATTCGTTTTCCCCTGAATTGAGCTCTTCCTTATCTTAATCAGATGAACTTTCTTCACTTCGTTCTATTTAATCTCCATTTTCCCCTGAATTCAACTCTTGCTCATCTTCATCGGATGGATTTTTATTGTTTAGTTGTTCTCTTTAAACTTCATTTTATCTAGAATTGAGCTATTCATCCTCTTAATCAGATGGGTTTTCTATCCCTTATGCTCCTTTTTGAGACCAATCTGGAACAAATATCTTATGGTTTGTATTTTCCTTTCTTAAACGGACAATTTTTGCTTCAGGAAATAGGGATGACCACATTTCAAAAATTCCTTTAATTGATCTTTTGTAACTATGGTAAAGGAGAAATAAGCAAAATCCTTTTCTCCAAGCTTAAGCTTGAAAATCATTACTCACTCTGAGTTAGTCATGTGAATATTCGACATTTTTTTTCAAGATAGCCTCAGAAAGCATCTGTCTGTATTGAGATAAGAGGTCATAGCGAATGAGTTCCTTGACATACCCATTTATGAGACGCATATAATTTGCTCCTTCAGTATTTTTATATTTAATGTTGATAGCCATATTCATTTTGTTCTCATTTTTGTACTTCTTAAATGGTGAAAGCAGAGAAAACAAGAAGTTCCTAAGAAAATAGTTTGACATCGAGTTTTGGAAGTGCTTATTGATGTACTGCCTGTTTTTGTGCACCACATCAAGGATAAATAAGATATTGTCTCTTATTATTCTCGATGGAGCTTGCAATTCAGTCTTGTCTCTAAAGAATTCACTTTCCATTTTTAATTTTTGGTTTATATTATTAAACTAATTTTTTATTTGGATATGATTCACTGTCTTAATGTCTTTGATTTTAAAGAATAATTCCAATGTTTTCACCATGAATTAAAGGAGATTATAGGAAAATGGGTTCTAATCTATTATCTAAAATGTAAAAGGAAATAATATTCAGTCATTTTTTTTAATTCATGAACCGAATTAAAGATTACCTAGAAGCATATTATTTAATAGTTATTCTTAAATAAAAACGTTAGCCAAACTTAATTTGATTTGTTTTTTCAGGTTTAAAGTTAATCAATCATTTTTTTTTTTACGATTTTTTTCTTTTTTAATTGGATTACTATCTTTTAAGTTTTCGAAGTTCTAAATTTAATCTTGGAAATCAAAGAATAGCTGCAAGGTTTTTCTCAACTTGGATGATACTAGAATATGAAAAAATAGAAGAAAAATTCGATCCTTTTGAATAAAGACAATCAAAATCATTCATAGATTAGCAATAGCAACAACATTTTGTGAACTTTTTTGAGAATAGGTATTGTTTGTTATGCTGAAAATGGTAAAATATTCAAAGTTTCATTCATGATTTCCTACAATTTCAGATACCTAAAGTAATTCAAGTCATCAGAGAAAACTAGGAATCTAATGGATTTAAGGTAATTTATAAGTTACAATAAACCCTTAATAGCAAAGAGAATTCTAGTGGCTCAATGAAGAAATTCAGCGAAACCATTTTGATTCTACCTTCTTTTTAAGCAGCTGTAATTCTCCCTGGGACCCTCCCTACATTACTGAGAATCAACAAGTTATTTAATTGAAAACCTTTAATGAACCTTACTCTTAATTAATGTGGTTTCTTTGATTTGTCAAATGAATTCAAACCAAATCATTTCTACCAGATATACTTTTATCTTAAATCACTTCCTTACAGTGTTGATTGTAAATTCAATATGAAGGAGGAGTGTCATTGTAGAGTCGAAAAAGAGAGTGAGTGATATTTATAAAATTACTGATAATCTAAGTGAAAAAAGTAAAATAATATTATCGACTTAGCTTAAATAATATGGTTAAATCTGGGTTCTGAAGTTATTCAATTGAAGGATTGGATTTTTCCTATTAAAAAACATCATAAAAGATAAAAATAAATTGCCATTTTTATTATGTTGTCTCTTTAAAAATTAAGGAATTATGTAAAGGATCATAAGACAAATATGGAAAGACTTATTAATACAGTCAAAAAAGGAGCTCACAAACCTGACAACGATAATCTATGATAGAGGAAGGTTTAAGAGTGAAGAAAAGCTGGTTTTTTTGGAAGAAGCAATACGTGTTGACACTATTTTTTGGGTTTCATTTTTAGGTTTCTAATCATATTTGAAGATGATATTGATTTTTACTGTTTATTGGTATTGATTCGTCCCATTAAAATATTCCCTTTTTTGTAACTTGAATCTCAAGGGAAATAAATAAAAACATTCTGATAATTAATTAATTTGTCTTTTTTCAAATAATGTTGGTGGCTAACAACTTTTATTAGTCGTTGATTAGCTGATAGGAATAAGGCAAAAAATTTAAATTATCCAATCATCAACCCTGATACTTCTCTGTGGTATATTTATTACGATTCAATATTATAAATCTCTCAAGCAAGAACATAATCACTTTTTTTTATTATTTTTGGAGTTTAGCTGTCTTCTTTTTTTTTTCATTTTGCCTGCAAATTGGGAAACATAAAAGAGCAAAATAATCTACTCAGTGCTGATTTGTGATAAAAGTACATGGAGGAGACAATATCACACAGAGATTTAGATTCTCTAACATACAATTCTCAAATCGGTGTAGCCATTGTGATTACATGAGTTTAGGCCACTGATTTCTGGATGAAGGTTTTGTAAAGGTCGGTGAATTTTTAATCAATAAAACACTTTTTAAAGCAATAAATTCTCATATTTTAAGTAGAATTATCTTGAAGGATACAAAAATGCATACTTTTCTTGTAATAATATTAGTAAATTGATTATTCATTGAGTGAAAATAAAGAAATCGAATAAGGGATAATGCTAAATTCTCTTGTGAAATTATCAAAAACTAAGAAAATGTAATAGACTTATTTTGAAGAAGCTAAAAACGAGTATGGCTATGAGAAACAAGTGAAATGAAATCATAATTGCACTCATTTGTCATGCTTAGGGAAGATCTAATGATCTATTGATGATAGTTTTTGAGAAAATAAAAAATTATACCTCAAGAAGAACTAATTGTTTTAGAAACTTAATATCATTTCCATCAGATGAAAACACAGAGGTGAAGGGGAACATTGCTTGAAAAACTACAATGACGTTCAGAGAACTATCGTGGATTTAGCTATTGAAATTCTGTGTTAACAGTAGAGATTGAAGAATTGATTTAAAATAATCATCATAAAACTCCTTTTTTGTAGATTATTGTAAGTGAAATTCAAGATTCCTCTAAAAATATATGCCTGCCTTGAAAAACTACAGCGAATTTATCAGAATTTCATTTTTCTCTCCAATATCTTCGTGTATCGCTTCGCATTTTAGGAATTCTAGTGGCAACGGTAGTCCCTCCGAAGTATTTTGTGGATTTATTTGCTCAAGTACAAGGTATTGTAAACACTTTTTGGAATAAAAAGTGTAGAAACTCTCTGATAAAAACTAGCCCAAGACGAATGGTATTCAAACATTGGCTAGAAGGGAGAAACTGTTTTCATTTGAAATAGTTAGAATGATACACAAAAAAGACACTCACTTTCAATTTTCGGTCTAATTTCGCCTAAAAATCAACTCAAAAGATAACTTTCTAACCAGTAATCCAAATGGGCTATTAATTTTCTTAATTAGATTCCAGTGGCAGTTGAAAACCAAAGCATTTCAAAGAACAATAAATGCTTATTTTTAGCTTACTTAATTCCCTCAAAGCTATGAACTACTTAACTTTCTCCAACAAAAAATTCCATGAAACAAAACTAATAAATAAGGTAGATAATTCGACAGATTATCCTATCCATACATCGTGTTGCAAGCAAATACTATTAATTATTATTTTTATTTGTAATAAAACACATTAATAACTATCTCTCCCAATAGCGAGAGTATTTTTATTTTTTGTATGTCAAATATGTTAAGAAAGTCAAATTCGGTTAGGTCTTGCTCACAGAAATAATCAAAAGTACAGTAATCAATAGATGCTAATTTTTCAGCTCAACTAAAGTTATAATTAAGACAGGGAAAAAAGAAGAAAAAAATTGAATTCCTAATTGAGAAATAATATTTCAATTAACGACTAGATTCTTGTAAGAAAAGAAAAATTATTATTAAGAGATCAATGAGTAAAAAAGGTAATTAATCATATTCTAGTGAGAGAACGAACATGAGAAGCTAGTTTTATTCTCCAGTTAAGAGAACTAATGATACGTCTTCAGAGACATACAATTAATCTACCGCTTGGTCTTCAGCTGGAACAAAAAGTTACATGAAAGATTCAGCATCTTGTAGTTCACCTGAAAAAGAAGTGCAAAAGTTAGAGAGAGAAATAGAGAAATTAGATAAACAACTCAGAATGCACTTGCAATTAGAGTTAGGTAATAATCGCTCCATCAATCGGGATTCCTGCGAAAAAGAGTTGTAAAATATTCTATCCTAGAGTACAGTATTGCTAGAGCGCACAGAAGATGAAAAGATAGGTGGCTGCGGGAGTGCAAAGAAACATCACGATTTAACATAAGTTATGGATAAATATGTACAAAAAGAATCAATAATCGAAGAAGCTAATTCTGACTTAAGTTACGAATACTTCGAGACTAAATTGAGTAAGCTAGAAGAACAAGCTTTGATCTTAAGCCAAGAGAATGAAAGGCTAGAAGAAAAAAATAAGAGGCTCGAAAGGCTACTAAGAAAATCTTAACTTGAGAAATAACTGGAGTAAAAATAAAGCAGAGAAAAAATCAAATAGCTCGAGAATCAAGTCGAGAAATTGAAGAAACAACTATCTACTTAGTCTCTAACAAACAATAATAATCAGTTTATGAGTACACCAAATCAAGCAGCTTCTTATGAATCCCATTAGATTTTGATAAACTTGTCCCCTGAGAAGAATAGCAACAAGAGCAACACTGTAAGGATAATTCATGATGGGGACCTTGACTTTAAAATTGAAGGAGAGCCATTTTTAAAAGGAATTTCTTCTTTTTAAGTTTTGTAACCTTAAAAGTAATGAAATTATATCATATTTTTTAATAAATATCAGATTTTAGTAGAAACAAACAGTAAATAATATACTTTTAATGTGTTTTCCTATGTGTTAATAAATGTTCGTCAAAACAATATCTTAATTGACATTTATTCTCTTATGTTCTTGATGGAATTAAAACGCCCAACTGGTTTTGTTGATTCAGAGGGATGAATAATAGATTTTTAGATTTCAAACCCTTAAAATAGGTAATTGATGTGCAAGCAAATAAACAGTTAAAACAATGTAAATATTTGTGTGTGTGTCATTTTTTAGCTGTCTTTTTATTGGAAGTTGTTGGCTCTTTTTTGATGAGATAGTCATCTAAAACGTTTTCTTAAAGCAGACAACTTTGCA
>Ga0302271_10000524_pt1 | contig 37644 bp, 13 predicted proteins | sample III_Bog_N1_1_FD_198767 | JGI IMG/M metagenome (GOLD analysis project Ga0302271, IMG submission 198767) | Peat permafrost microbial communities from Stordalen Mire near Abisko, Sweden - III_Bog_N1_1 | ecosystem: Environmental > Terrestrial > Soil > Wetlands > Peat | place: Sweden: Abisko... | reverse complement strand
AATTATCACTCATAGATGGATTTTTTTATGGGGTGGAAAATTGATTTTTTTTAGAGGAAGTCGATTAGGTTAAAGCAGTGACTTAGAGAGGATGATGCTGATTCGAGTATTTGATGGTCTGTTTTAGTGGGAAGGGCGAACAAATAGAAAAAGAGCAATGGGAGGATTTTCGTATTTGCTATGGAGTATGATTATTAGACTAGCATCTGTTCTAGGATTAACTCCAATCAAATGTATCTGACTTCACTCGACTCATGCAGTAGGTTAGTTAATTATAAGTATTAGACTCCAACAATATGCTCCTTTCCGTTCACCTCGATAGGCTCTTTTCAGCTTGTTAAATTGAAAGCTCCTTAGAAAATACAAATGCGCTGGAATAAATACAAAGAATCTATTAGTATTTTGTTGTAATTAATTTCGTTGTTTCTTTTTCTTTTGTTGATTATTAATTTTTTTTTCACAGCTACCTGTGATCATTAATATTCCTTCAAAGATCAATATTAATCCAAATCAAAAGAGAAGATAAAATTGAAGGAGGATAATCTTCTTGAGTTATTGAATAATTTTGAACCTTTTCTTTGGTTTTCTTTAATACGTTTTTACGTTTACTTCTTTCAAAATTAACAAATCCAGGCATGCTACTAACAAGATCATAAGGCTTTGAACATGTTATATAAAATAAATCTTCCAAAAATGGAAATTATAATATTTCTAGATTGTAACTTCAATAAACAAACAAATCTAATACTTAACACTTACATCATTAAATAAAAGTAACCGATGAAATTTCTTTGGGACTAATTAAACCACAGATATCCTTTAATATATGATAATTAATGGAATTGATTCAATTATCTTAATTATCATCTCTTCATACTCCAAAAACTTGGAAACATATTTCTTTGAGCTTCAAATACCTTCTGATTTATGAGATTGAAAGTGTCTTTAATATCCTCTCTCTTTGGTATCTTTTCTAATCGTTTTGTAGTATTTAAATAGTACATTAATTATTTATTGACAAAAAAGTAAACGAAAAAAGTATTGTGTGTCGATTAATATCGTTTAACTATTTTTATTTGTATTTTATATAAATGATGGAACAAACTCACCACACAACAGAACAAAATCAAAAGATCTAATTTGATTTTCTCAGCTATTTTTCGCAAGCATTGTCTCAACGAAACTACCTTGCTTGATGGATAAGCATATTTTATGGTAGTTCTTCCAAAGGCATCCATTGAGTTAGCATTCCATCTGATCGATCAGATTTCCACAAGAAATAGATGTTTCTGTGAGTTCTTCTTGGGAGATAATTTCTTTGCGAGGGGCAGTGTACTTGTCAGTGAAATTCGCCGATGAATAGACTGTATCGTTATTCGATGTTGTTGGATTCACGAAAACGAAATAATTGTTTTGCAGACTCGACGATTCTACGACAGTTGAATTCTCCGAAATAAAGAAACTCTTCACTTGATTGTTAGTTCCGTTGTAGTAAAGAGAACTAGAGTTATTCGTGGAGTTGCCTTGATTTCCATCGATCAGAATAACCTAGGAAACATTCTACCAAGCAACTTAAGTTTGGTTAGCAACATACACAGTAGTCCTTGCATCGGAAGCATTAGTTGCAAGTGTGTTCGTCTTGTTCAGCACAAACTCATAAGCGGTGTTAACAATTTCTTCTGATAATCCTGTAGAATTAGTAGCATTCCTAGTTACAATCTGAGTATTATTGTTGATATCACCAATACTCAGATTCTCCCATTCTTGTTGGAAATTATAGATTGTGCTACCGTTGTTTGGTCTGTATTCACTCCATTGAATATCGGGAGCAGTGACATTAGAAGTGAAATTAGTGTTGTTTGAGATCTAGAAATACCAATTCACATGATCAAGAGTTTGATTTGAAATTAGATTGTTCGAGAATTCCTAAGTATCGACACTCCAAGTTTAGTTACTGGATTGATTGAAGGCTTGAGTTGAATTGTATTACACAGTGTTGTTGACTTGATCGTTAATGTAGCCTGTTGCGTTTACTTGAGTATGGTTAAAAAGAGTCGAATTTCCATCGTTAATGAAGAAATAATAAGGTCCAGTTCCATTTCTAATGTACTCTTGGGTATTGTTTAACTCTTAAGGAGATGAACTCAGAGACACATTGGCAAAGATTGTGAGATTCTAAGGAGCATGACAAGCAAAGATTGTGTTGTTCCATAAGCATTCCCGACGTTTCATGCAAACCCTTTAGTTGCTGAATACAGTGCAAGGGAGGGTACTGTTTTGATGAGTGGAGTTATTGGCGATTCTCTCAAGGAAGTTATGCAGAGATATCTCAGCACTAACACTTGCAACAAGCACAATTAAGCAGATAGGAAGGAGTAGTCTCATTTTATTTATTTTCCTTTCAATTAGTATGTTTATTTGTTTAATTTAGACGTAGATTAGTTGAGAAACCCAATCTCCCTTTTGAGTTGGCTTTTTTAGATCAGGGACACTGATAAACTAAAACAACCCTGATCAGGTTTAATTTATTTACTAATCTAATAATTAGAACCCAAATAATAGTATAATAGCTCGCAACTATAATTTGAAAGGGATATCAAACAAAAGTTTTTAAATTATGCGTTTGAAAAGAAAGATTAGTTAAAAGAAATATGTTTTATTGTTTAAATTTTTTAATTAGCAAATACTTTTTAACAAAATTTCAGCCTTTTTATGAAACTAATAGCAGCTTACATCTCCTTATTTTTCTTAAAATATATTCCAAAATATTTTTTAGAGAACTTGTGTTAATGTTTATTTATTCAACCATATGCAATGCCAGAATTCATAAGAAATTAATTTGATTAATTAACTCTTAAGATATTCTTTTATTCTCAAGAAAGATATGTCCCTTCAACCTTTATCTTTGCCATTTCTGAAAACAATAGATAAGAGGACTATATGAAAAGATTGATCTTTCTTTGAATTACAAAGTGGTTCATGCAGCAGCAACAACAAAACAAACAAGCAAGTAAAAATATTACTACAACAGCTTAAAAAATTATTTGTAATAATGAAAACAATTCTCAAATAAAATTTTACGAGCATTTATTTCAATTTCAATAAAACTAAAAGCTTAATATGAATACATTTTTTCCCCATTTTTTAAAGCATACTCACAGGATTCCTTAGGGCATGTTTCTTTTTTTTTTAGTTTTGAAATTCTTCTTGTTTGTCTTCCTCCTTCCAGATAAACATTTCTAAACAATATTCTTTCACTTACACAACAGATGAACATTCTAGCGTGTTATTTTGTCATACTATGCGTGTTTGGTCGTATTAAAGCTCCTGTCATTCAAAGTACTAGAGTATTATTATTGATTTATGGAATGACTTGGCGTTGCTATTGATTTGTTAAAAATTTTCTAATTGACTTTTCGTTTATCTTAAGTGCTTTTGGCAGTATTTCTCATTGGACTGCTTCTACCTCTCACATGCTATTATTATTATTAAGCTATTGAATTGGTTCCTTTTGGATTAATACAAGAATTCTTATTCATTAATTATCCTTATTCAAGATGGCTATATTATTATATTTCCTCATTATTCATTCCCAGATCAAACGATAAGCTCATAGCAGATACATTTTTACTATTTTTATTACTTTGTGGATGCATTTTAGCATAATTACCATTTCGTTGTTATTATGATTCTGCTTTTTGAGTATTTGTAAAAGAAATATATGGATTATTTTGTTAGTAGCTTGGAGTCTATGTTTAAGAAAGATACCCTCTTTGTTAAGATAAATCTTTTTGCTATTATGCGTTATGCTTATCATTAAGTTGATATTAACTTAACCGAATGTTAGATGGAATGATAAATCCAGAGGAATTAATGAGATTTCCATCAAGAATTAAGTTACATTTATCTTGATAGTCCGTTAAAATTATTTCTCTGGAGATCTACTAACTTGGTGCAGTCTAATCCAATGATAAAGAAGATTTTCTTTTGTTTCGAAGATAATCTGCTGTTGGTGTTCCTTTGCCTCTAGTATTTCCGTTCAAACCGATTGTCTTACTAATAGGAAACCAGCCAAAAGATGATGATAAAATGAAATAATTAATTGTAATTTTATCGCTTTTTTAACATTTTAGTCTGCTCATTTTACTTGTTTGAAGATTCAATGTAATCTCGTGGTGCACTAATACCTCTGCTGGGAGGTACACCCATTAAATATTTGCCTTGCTTACTTGTTCTTCTTCTAGTTGACTATGCTAAGTTAGTAAATTTACTTGGAGTTTCAGGTACACTTGTATGTGCTTATGGTTTTTTAGTAGACTCTTGATAGATGCTCAGAAAAGAAATATCTTAGTCAATTGGTTTGTTCTAAGAGACTCTTTTGGAAGGTTTTGGTTTGGATTTGTATTCTAAAAATGAAAAGAAGTTAAAAATTAACAAAGAATAGAGGTATTTAGGAATAATTAGAAGATAAGTTTAAACTGATTCTTAAAGAGCGTTAGACTAAAGGAGGTGTCTGGAAGAGCAGATATTTAATTACCTTGGAAGCTACTAGGATCGATTAATTTCGTGGATTCTTCAGGTGGATAAAATCCTTAGACAGGTTAATTACCTTGCACAGAACCATCCAAAGGAAGAATGTATTGTAATTGCTACTAAATAGGCTGTCTTGTGAAAGTTTGATGCTGTTAAGGGTGTCCAGTGTTAGGATTTATTTAAACTCCTGGATGCTATTGCTGTTGTTAGTACATTATTTGATGATTTGATTAGTGTTGCTGCTACTGCATCAAAATGGAACCCGCATTGCTGAGGTAAGGTTGTTGATTCTGTGAACAAGGTTTAGTTGTGTTTGGGTGGGTGTTCTCTGAGTTGAAAGCTAATCTGTTTGTTTATATTGAATTTCGCTTGCTGCTTTTGTAGCTAGGATATTTACTACTTCCAAGGGATTCATTCTTTGAGTCAAATATGATGCTTCCTGCATTTGCACGGTTTTCTAAAGAGATTTAAAAAACAATAACAAACCTTTTAATAAAAGAAAAATCTAATGATCTTGATGGTGTGTTTACATGCTGCTGCATTGAGAGATGCTGTGTTGTTTAGGAGAACAGCTTGGACTGCTTCTTTGGTAAGGGACTAATCACGAGATTCTTTTCGTGAATTCAAAGCGCTTCTCCTAATATGTGTTTCATTCATATTTTCTTTTTCAGCATGAGGGCTAAGGAAACCGCTACCGAACTAGTCCTTATGAGGAGCTGTTTTATTAATACAATAAAGATTAATAAACATAAAAAGACCCAAGACACAATTGTTCCTTCGATATTAGTTTTACTTTTCGCTGGTCGTTTGTTTGGCAGTAATAGAGCAGAGTCGAAATCATCGGAGGCAATATCTGCAAGGGATTTCCCACCAGATTTGATATGCTTCTTCAAAAGCAGATAATAGCATGTCGTTATGTGATTGTGTTTGTTAGCATCGATGCACTTTTAAGCATGGTCTAAACTGAAATTAAACTGAGATAACTGCTATAAAATCGCTTAATCGACAGGAATTCTGTTGTATCCGACGATGATTCCCTCAGGTGTTTTCAAGAGTTTATATTGATTGCACCATGGATGAGCACGAATACTCTCCACACTGAATCTCTTCGCTGGATCAGTGTTGAGAATGTTCTTGAGTAAATCCTTGGCTTCAGCAGAGACACTCTTTGACACTGTAAATTCTCCACTAAGGATTTTTTTATAAAGATTAGCGGTGTTAGCATCTTCAAAGGGGAGATATCCGCAGAGTAAGGCATAGAGAATCACACCACAACTCCAAATATCCACACCTAATCCCTCATATTTCTTCCCTGCTATCATCTAAAAAAATATGATTTGGGTTAAGAAAAACAAATATTGAATATTAAGACTGTAAAAGTTTTTTGTAATTTTACCTCTGGAGCTGCATAGCATGGCGAACCGCAAGCAGTCTTGAGTAATTCATTTTTCTTGTAAGTATTCGAAAGTCCGAAGTCTACAATCTTAATAGATTTATCATGATTCAACAGGAGATTCTCTGGTTTCATGTCTCTGTGCACAATGTTCAATTTGTGAATGTACTCAATCCCAGATAAAATCTACAGGAAAATTCTTGCTGCTTCTCTCTCTTTGACTCTGCGAAGAAAAGAACATATTATTCATCAGAAATACAAAAGGAAAAATAACATAAATATTCTTTGCTCCTTGTTTTATTCTCTTTAAATGGTTTTCTGTTTTATTTTACCTTTAATTAGCCACAATATAATCGAATAGCTCTCCTCCTGAAGCATACTCCATAACCAGAAATAACTACTTTGGTGTCTCGATTATCTAAAAAGCAAAAAAAAAAACAACCAATCACTTAAAAAAATCTTCTCTAATTTCAGAGATAAGGCAAAATCATCTTTGAATCTCAATCTACTTCATATAATTGAATGATATTGGAGTGTCTGAGAAGTTTAAGAATATGGATTTCTCTTGAGACTCTTTCGACATCACTGACATCTATGATTCTGTCTTTCTCGAGGATCTTAATTGCTACCTTCTGATTGGTGTAAATATGAGTTGCTAGCTTTACCTTTCCAAATGTACCTTCACCTAGTTTTTTCTCTATTTTTCCAAATAACTTAATGTCACAAATGCTCACATGATACATGCATTCAGCTAATAGAATAATTAGTTATTGAATTAACCCATTATTTTTCCTTGAAATCAATAAGTTTTTGAATCAATATCAATATATCAAGATCCAATAACAAAGAATCAAAATCAATTCAAAAAATTATTCGCCAACAGATTAATAGCAGCATCTCTCTATCCCAACAGCTCCCAAGGAATAATAGAAATTTGGGTTCGTAAAAAATTTTTGGTTGTTCACTCAAAAATCCACATTATCCCTCCTAGATAGCAGATTTTTTTGTACCTAGAATGTAGAACCCGATTTGTCTTGATTTCTTGTTACCAGCAACAACTGGCACACCATCCTTTAAAATAGGTGTTTTCGATTCGCAATCACCATCTTCATTCGCTTGCTTCATCGCAATCGAGTTTCTTCTTTCCTACTGTGCTGTTTCAACATTTTGTTTATTCTTTTCTCCAGTCGTATCATTCTAATCCACCATTGTAGCACCTGACAATCACTTGAAATTCTGCTTAGGGATTCCTTTGAGCTCTGCGATACTTTGAAACTCTCCTTACGTTAGCCCCCTATTTTTCGATTTATTAATAATCTTTTTTTGATTTTGTTTTTTTATTCAAACTTCTATACATTGATAAGCCCACACACACATACACAACGCAACAGTTCATCGATTAATTGATTATTCTTTTAATACATCTGATAAGAATCTCTTATTCATCTCAACCATTCATAGTCATACATAGATTACACATTTTCTTTGGTAAAAAGCTAATTCGAAGATTGAAAAGAAAAAGTTTGTATTTTATAGTTTTTTTGAGCTAAAATCATCAAAAGAATCTGTCACGTAAAATAATAGATATTTTATATGATTTATAATAGAACAAACATGGATCTTTTCATATTGCAAGGAAATTCATCGATTTCTACTTATTTTAATTATTTCAAAAAATTACAAGTAAATCAAGTATACTTAATTTACCCTCTAGTTATTGCATCAATTCAATATATTTCCTTTCATTCGTTCAGATCAACAGAAGTGCACGTCTCAGAGATGTCAGAAATATTAGCTTTTGACGAGCTAGGTCTAGGGAATAGTTCATCGATTTTGTTAGCAGGATTGTTGCTGTTGTTATTGCTAAAATTGTTGCTTTGTCCTTGCTGCAAAATCGAAGCAAAGCATTTTTAACTTTTGAGACTCTCAAATACAAGTGTGGCTTCTCCAGACTCGGAGGGATTGCTGTTAACACTTTTATGAGGATGGAATAGATCATCTTGCAATTCCATGGATTATGTACGTTTCGCTAGAAAAAAATCTTGATTAAGATATTTCAGTGATTTCTCTTTCAGAATTTCTTTTTGTTTCTCAGCCAATTCCTCTTCGTCACCAACCGAGAACGCGCTCTTGAATTAAGACGATATTCTGCGTTCATTTGAGGGCTAAATTATTTCTTCATTATTGCAGTCTTTTTCAGCATGTTCTTTTGATTTTCTAATTGAATTACGAGATGAAGATTGCTGCTGATATGGAAAATCATCTAGATCATTGCGATTATTATTATTATTTAGGATACTTGTAGTATTGTTGTTATTAGTATTCCCTCCCAAAACAGATCCACGAGAAAATCCACTGGAAGATCCTGCATTATACCCCGAACTCGTAATATTAGCATGGCTATTATGGCTATTGGTAGTGAAAACATGATCATGATGTTCATTTTTTTCCTGCGTTGACAACTTTTCAAGGATTGGATGGCATCCTGCAGCAAGAATACTTGAATGCTGCTGCTACTGTTGGAATAAAGTTTGCTAGGAAGTCTATGCCTTTAGAGAAGAGTAGAGACTAGTATTATTATTGAATGATTAACATGGGTAATTCAGGGGATTATTATTGGTATAAAATGAATTTAAAGGAGAGTTTGGGAAAAAAGAAGGTGAATAATGAGGATATTAAGGATGTTAAACAGTTCCACTAATATTTTTTATGTTGGTGTTGTAAAATGGAATCTGTTGGTGTTGATTATCATGTAAATAGGATGGAGCCAGAGAAGCATTTGGAGGTGATGCCTACTGAGGAGACGAAATTTACGAGTAGATTCTTAGATATGTTTCACTTTGAGATGACAATCGAGTAGATAAAGAAGGAATCAATGGAGGTGATGGATCAGCTACTGAAGTTGAACTATTTCGGGAACCGAATTTTTATTCTTAATTATAGAATTCCATCTTTGAAGGTTAATTGTCAGGGCTCGCAACTGTGATTTTTGGATAGATGAACTTTGGCTGATTTGATTGTTCATGAACAGGAGATGATGGTGGATTCGACGATGGGTTAGAGGAAGAAGGATGTGATTGTTAAGGAGTCACTTGCAAGGAATTGTTGTTTGAAGTGATTATAGATACTTGGTTCAAGAGCCGTAAGTTTTCTTCGCTTATATGCTTATCTTTAAGTGTAGCAAACTAATATTAAATCGCTTATTGAGATGAGTTTTATTAGTGTTTTTATGTTGATTTATGTGGATGTTTAGCCTTTGATATCTAGGAAATGCTACTGTTATTGTCAGGACTTCCTTCATAGCCCAAAGCAATACTTTCTGCCATTCGTTTATGGATCATATTCTCAGAGAAAATCATGCAAGAATCCTCTAGAGATTATTCAGGGGGAGGGGAGAGTTATGTCTTGTATGATTATAGTATGCTTTGTTGTTACAGAGTAGTAAAAGGATTGCTAGGTTTGTTAAGTTCATGTGTAATTAACTATTGCTGTAATGCTGATACTCTTTCATCGTTTTATTCATGTTTATTTGAAGAAATATGCACATTTGTATGATGTTTGTCTTCAGATTCCCCTTCGTTTGAAGTTATTCGAAAAACAGGTACTGGCACCTTCTTCCTGACTCTTTTCAGAAGATAGAGACTAAGATCTTTCTCGATTTTGTTATCCTCTTGAGATGTTAAGAGACTTCTTTCCTCTAAAACCCATATCAAGATGAAGATAAACTATTTGGTAAATGAAAACCTCAAAAATTTTGATTCCATAAAAAAAGTAAACATTTTGAAATGAATGAAAAAAGTTTAGATTACGACGTTATTCGGCTGTACATGAAGTTCTTGTATTTATGCACGACAGACTGCCATTGCATTGTCGAAAAGCTCAAGTGATGAAAGATGAGCGTGGATTTATAATCTTTACTGCATAATCTAATTGTACTACCTGATAGAAGAGATTTTTATTTTGTTAAATGAATCGATTAATTGGGAGGATTAGTTTGGAAACGAGTATTTTTGCGCTGATTTTTTCAAAGATTCTTGCGATTGATTGATCAGTTGGGGGGTGCTTGCTGCAATTATTATTTTGATTGAGTGATTACTTTTTGTATAAATCTTAATTTGGGAAAAAAAGAAGAAGAGGATTCAGCTAGTTCAGTTCTTGAATTCCATACGTCTGAGATCACACAGATACATTTTTTGTTAAATTCGTTGTTATTTTCATTAGTAAAGAGAAATTGATTCCCTTAGTATTTTCTTATCTTTTTTAAAAGAGTTAAAAATGTTTGTAGACAAATTGACTTGTTTAAATTTGACGAATAAAATTTACTGAGAATTTTTGTTCTCATAGTAAAATTATTGCATATTTTCTTTATTTTTGTTATCCAATTCCAATCATCTTCTTTAGCAAAAAATAATCAATTATTTATCCTGAATTGCTATTGAGATAGTGCATCTGCAATCGCACTTTTTTTTAATATAGTGTGAAGAGAAAGAATAGGAGTGTTTTTTTTTTGTTATGTAATTAAACCATTAACTTGTGTGTATAAATTTAATAAAACCTCCTTGAGATAGTGGAAGTTAATAGAAGAAGAAAAAGAACCCAAAGGACAAGGACAATGCGATTGATTTAGTGAAGGGTTTTTGTTTAAAAATAAAAATTCTTGTGAAAAACACTGTTCGATAAATTTACATCAAAAAGAAGCTATTCAAAAAAACAGTTGACAAAAAGTATGAGAACAAGCACAACGAGCATGGGCTCACCGTAGAAAGCGTAATCCCCTACGAAGAATCTCAATTTCTCGATGTCAATGTCGATCAATAGCCCATCGAGATCAATGTCAAAATCGATGAATGCTAGCAGCGGATTCTCAACGTCTACTCATGCAATGAAATGTTAGAATGCTGGACATCAATAAAAATCAGTGCAGTTTGTTTGCTTAGCGCGAGATTGCTCGTAAGAAACAAGGCTAGCTTGTTCTAAGTGCCTCGCTGGATAGCACAGCATTCATTCTGCTTCGATGATCAAAATCTCAGATATTTTCGAGAACATCGATGACTCGCAGATCGCAAATTGGCCACTTGAAGACGTTGGAAAGACTGTCAAAGAGTATTTATTCACTGAAAACAATCGCATGTCAGGGCTGTACAAGGAACTTGATGATTTCTTCTTCGAATTAGATGAGTAGTTGAGAAAACGCTTGGAGATTTTAAAAAAGAATCTCATGATGGATATGAATACGTTTTATCTGCGTGGTGAAGGCAAACAGAAAATGCAGTTTCTGACGTAATTACGCAAAATGTACGCTGATGCATATGATTTCACTGATCTTTAGATGACAATCAAGTAATTCTTTTCCAGAGAAATTACTCCTGAGACATTCAGAACTGGCTTAAATTCTCTACTCTAAGATAAATCGAAAGCCTTACAGTAGAGTAAATTAAAGACATTCTACTCGAGAAATCTCAATGAATCTGCTAACTCTGAGACTGCAACGATCGATTAAGAAGGATTGAAGAGTATTCAAAAGCAGTTATTTGACTGCTTGAATAGGTTTAAATCTTGTCTAAGTGTGTCCTAGATCGATCCAAGTGCACTATTAGAAGATATGCCTTCTTTGCCGAAATTAACAAGTTCTAATTCTGCACCGAATACATCCTCTGGATCATAGAAAAACTTAGATGACTGGCCGAGCAACTATGCTAAAATCATTGATTTCATGAATACCTAAACTCAGCCACTCTCAGACAGAGATACCCTTGCTTTTAAAAAGGAAACCTATGCAGATGGATCAAAATACGTTGGATTCCTTCTGAACGGACAACGCAGCTCCTTAGGGACAAGGTTCTACTCCGATGGAAGTATCTACATTGGATAATGGCAGAGGTAACTAAGAATTTAACCCAAATAACATAAATTTATCCTCTACATCTGTTATTGATTTCTTTTGAAATTGATTTATTTTTTTAGGGGAGCTAAAGTAGGTAATGGAACAATGCATTTCCGTTAAGGCACTGTCTACCAAGGTAATGAATAATTACTCAGAATGTCCATTTTCGCTAGCATTTTTAAATTAATCTTTTCCTTTTCATTATAATAGGCGAGTGGCTAAACGATAAGCGCCATGGTGCAGGAAGCGAACACTACCAAAATGGTTCAACATTCGAAGGTACAAAACATAAATACGCCATATTCTCCAAAGATTATCAAAAACAAAATTCATTTTTACAATTTCTGAATTGTGATCTTGTCTGCATTTAGGTCAATATGAAGATGGTGTGAAGTGCGGTCTTGGTAAGTTTGTTGATATAACTGGAAAGGTTTTCGAAGGAATGTATTACTAAGACAAGCGTCATGGAATCGGTAGGTTCACTTACAAAAATAACACTGTAGAATAGGTTTACTATGTCTCTGGGGATAAAGTCCCTGAAGAAAAGTACGAGGAGTACCTGCAAGGTAGCTACAATAATCCAACAGCTAATCAGTTCAAAAATTCTCAGAGATCGTTTGAATAAACCACTCAATATTAGGACTCACCGAACGCCACAAATAGCAATGGATTCCCTTTTAACCAGGCGAGCAACAATAATAACAACATTTAGAGTTCTTGAAATAAAAAATTTACTCTAATCATGCTTTTATTTGTTGATCAAAAAAGCTCCTTGCTCTTTTTATGTTATTAGCAATCTTCATTTATATCGCTAACCCTTCTGCTTGCATAAATATATTATTTGTATTTTATCTTTCTTTGAAAGGAAATTTTAAGATTTCTAAAAATCTTTAGAAAAAATTGAGAATATTAGGTTTACCAGTTATGTAAAATCTTTTTAAAAATTGTAAATGATCTGCTCCTTCTTCTTGATGCAAATCCTGACATTCCCCTTACTTGTACTGCATCATTTTAGAAGTATTTTCGACTCTTAAAAAAAATCAAAATAGTTTTCAAATCATTTAATTACAACTTTTTAACTTATCTTTAATAACCAATTTACAATTTAACAGATCGATAGTTTTCGATGATAATTTGTGGTTTCTTTTAATTATTACACAAACATTCCCCCTTTCTCTTATTCCCTACAGTTTAGTGTAAACTTGCAGACACAACGATTGATTGGTAAATCTTAACAAGATGATGCAGATTGAGTGGTTTTATTCGAAAAAGTTAATTAGATGTAATGCTAAAATTTGGTGAGAAAAAAATAAATCTTAGCACTAGGGAAACAAATTTAATATGGCTGAACCAAGCAGTAAGCCATGTGATCTACAACTTAAAGAACAATAGGCACCAACGATGTTGATCACTCCTCTGAATCCACCAGCATTAATAGGAGCAAACTCTCCGAAACCGCTAGTTGTAAATACATAAAACCTAGAAATAGCAAGGATCAGTTAGGATTCTACTCCTAATGTAAAGCTTCTTCGACTTTCATAACAAGAATCCTTTTAGCAATAAATCGGTTAACTATCTCCCGTGAGGAGGTCCATTAACAGCAACACCAACAGCAATACAAACTCTCCTTTAAAAAAGCTTAGACCAACATCATTGAGTTTCAACTAATAGAAGCTTTAGGAATTTTTTGTTGCTCATTCACAGCAAGTCACACTTGAGAGTTTCCCAATAATCCTCGATTTGCATGATGAAATGATGAAGGTGTTAGATTAGTTATCCAGTAAAATCGATGTGATGCTGTGTCACTACGAGGCAGATTTAGTATTAGGTTATCGATGTTTTATCAGCAAAATAAAAACGGAATTGAACGAATTGAGAGTCCAAGCAGAGTAAAAACAAAGCAATAGTATACAGTAATTGGAGCTTTCTTAGCAACAAATGATTTAAATGCAACTTTAAAAGCAAGTAACTACACTTTAATAAGAACTCAGCGATGTTTATGGGCATCTTGCATCTTAAAAGCAAGTTTTAGCTGAGAAAGATCGATTGCTGAAATAGTTGCAGAAAGATATTGATCATTTAGAAAAACAACTTAAACAAACGAAAAGCCACTCCCTTTAAACTCATTGTGAATCATATTACAGTCTACTCAATTCCTCTTCTTCAAATAGCAAAAATAATGTATAAAGTCCCTAGAAAACTCCTTGTTAATCTCCCAAAACTTCCAGGGTAGCCTAGCCAGCTCCAGTTGTTGGGGCATTCTCTCCTCATTCAATAAGATAGATTCTCCTGCAATCACCTGGAAATAGTCAGCAATAGAATTCAAACAAGACATCTCCGAACGTATCTAGAAACTACCTTCCCACAAATGATTTAATTTCTCCAATCTTGAAGAAAAATGAAAATCCTAATCAATAGATTAGTGATATTTCTTAAGAAGATGAGTAGATTCTAATGAATCAGAATCTGCTCTACGCTAAGCCGGTTATCAAACTCATGAGATCAGCGAGTAATTACCCTTAGTTAGCATCACTTTTTATCTAACTATGCTAAACAATATCAGATCAGAAAAATAAGCAACTCAAGTAGTTAAAATCCAAATTAGATCGAACTGTTGAGGAGAAATTAAGGGTATGTATGGCTCGTTCTGATTTAGAAACCTTTTTTGTGAATTGCATTGAGTCAGCTCGTAAAATGGATGCCGAAAAAAGAAGCAGAATATTCAAATCCAGTGTGCCAAGCTCTCCTCAGAATCGATTCGTTTTTAGCTCAGAAAACTCATCCCAAGCAGAAAAAATCCATGAGAAATATACTGATAACACCCTAAAGGACTTTTCCGCATTTCGAGGAGAAGATAAGTTAGTGATTTTGAAACTCGTGCTCGAAAATGAGGATATTTTATAACTTCTTCACAAGAGACTGTTTCCTTCTTTTTATGTTCACTCTTAAGGATATGCTCAAGGAGACAACAAACCTATAAGGGCTTAATAAATGCCTTCTTAAAATACTAATACCTTTGATGATCAAGGTTAAATCACAGGCGTAGAATCAGATTAATAAAAAAATACTAAAAGATTAGTATTACCTAGTTTAACCAAAAATGAAGAATAAAAAGATTAAATTCTTGAAAGTTCTTTGATTCAGCGTAAACGAGTGTCAAGATCAGTTATTTAGAGAGGCAGTCCGAAACGAAACTCCATGGAATAATCCTATTCTTAAGAGAAAAATAAAACTGGAGCAGGTCTTGTCTGGAAACCAGAAGATATCATTGATAGAGAAAGGATAATTGTATAAAGAAAAAGAGCCAACAGTAGCTTCAAGATAGAGCTGTGAGAAAGAGAGAGAGAGAATTCATTGTAATTATTGAGAAAATGATTTATTTACTGAATAATTAATTTATATTTTGTGGTAATATTCTTTAACAAATTGAATTGATAACTTATTTTGAAATATTATGATTTTAAATCAAATATTTGTGTGCATTTTGTGGCAATTACTTAGAACTTAAACAAATATTGTTGCCTTATCAATGCACACATGTTATCTATCTTTCTATCTATAACAATCGAATCAATGAGCTTATCTTCCTTTCCAAAGAAGATTTACTCTTTTTTTTAATAAAGAATCGAATATAGATTGCAAACATCCCTTGTAGAAAATTAAATATTTTTTTGAATTACTTTCCTTTTTAAAGATCAATCACATCGATTAGATAACGGCAAAGCGAATTAAAATATCAATCAAACTTATTCATTCAAGCAGAGTTATTTTACTCAATATATTTGTTTGACATAAGCCAATTGAGATAAGTGAACATGATGGAGTTCAGTATCAAGAATTTTAGGCAACTACAAGAGTAGAATGCTTATTTGAGAGAGGTAAATGCTTTGGAAAAAAAGATAAAGAATATGACGACAGATTTTGTAAGCTCATGATTGTGTTGATTTTTTTTAAACTAGCGATTGAAAGCAGAAGAAACGAAACGAGAAGCATTAGCGAAGGAAAATGAAAGACTAGAAGCAGAAAACTCATCGAAAACTTAATAAATGTACAAATACTAGTTTCGCTAGATGGAACTTGAATCTAGAGAATCTCTCGCTAAAGAAGATCTTCAAAAACTCAAAGATCAGCTCTCGAAATGCTCCTGCTAGCACACTCTTAGTTAAGTTAAAATTCAACAAGATTTAAGCTAGCAGTTCAAAGATAAACCTCATCAAATCCAAGCAATGCCTTAATTTCGAGATCCTTCTTTTGGATCTTCTGGGTTGCAAACTTCAACTGTTCCTAACTTTGGAATTCAAACAACTTGCGATACTGTCTAAGATACACTTGCTGGTGTTCATTTCTTCTAGATAGACTAAAATCTAAACAAAGCTGTTCACGCTAATTCTACGACAACAACTTAAGAGAAAAAAGAAGAAGTTACATCTTTTAACGCATAATCTCGTAGCCCAAGGGATGCTGCAAAGAGAAATGCAGTTTTTTAGCTTGGAACTAATCCTGCTGTGATTAAAGCGTAACCTTCTAATTAATTTTAGTAGAATCGCTAATACAATTATCGAAGTGGCAGCTTGCACTTAACATCAAGCAATACTTCACAGATTCCTGAGAAACAATTCCAGTAACTGGCAGCAGCAGGATAAACTAGCAATAATCCAAACAAACTTGGAGTTTCTTCTAGTTTTTAAAATCTAGCACTGCTTAAATCTGCGTTGTTTTCTCAGCAGCAGCAAGCAGGGACGATGAGTTCAGTTTGCTTGAATAATCCAAACATCAATTCCTCTTAGAATTCCAGGAAATCTAGTTAGGCTGCTATGAATGCGAAGAGATAGTTTGATAGTATCCAGGAGAAAAATGGAGTTTCTACTTCAACATTTACAGTGATTCAAGCGAAGAAATCTTCGTAGAATAGCTTTGTTCAGTAGACCAGCGTCGATGGAAGTTTGAATGTATCTTCAAATCAAGCTACCAACTCGAATAATCATTCCTAGTCAAAGCCAGCTGCGAATAGAATCAAAAAAGCGCCTTCAATGTCAATGCATTAAAACAAAGAAAACATCATCTCCTGCACGAGTTTCATACCTTCACCGAAATCGTTCCAATAGAGCTAAGCATAAGCTATTTTATTCGAGAAGCGGTCCCTGTCAAGACATCCAAGCGAAGGAGGAAATTGCTTGAATTATTCAGCTTAAGGTAATTTTTAGCAGCAGAATCACAATAACATGAATAATTAACTAGCAGATTACCGTAAAGATATATCTTCATAAATTAACTTTCTTCGTAATGATTTCTAAGAATCATAACTCACCGTTAAAGATACCAATAACACTTCTGAGCCTTCCTAAGAATCGAGATCAACTACGCCTTCAACATAAACGTAATAACATATAAAACAAAACCCTAAATCAACTCGATCTCCAATTAATATGTCAATCGATACACATTAGCTCTAATAAAATCCATTATCCTTCAACAATAGAATTGGAAATACCTTCAATTCAGCTGAGTTGGTTTACAAAGAACCAAATAATTAATTTTATTCGGATGTTCTGTCTTGCGCATTGAATACAAAAGATTATGAAACTAGCAGATAATTAAAAGATAATAAAACTGGTAATATGGTATTAGATGTAGAAGAATTTGATAGCAGTGGCTTTGAGGGGTTCAAAGTTAGTGGGCGAAGTATGCTTTAAAAATAATAAAATGATCTTACAAAATAACGAAAAATGAGAGATACAGGCAGTGGGAATAAGCAGGTGAAGATGAATAGAGTGAATGGTAAGAATACTATGAATATACCAACATCTTCAGTGAATATATCGAAGTAGATTCATAGGGATTTATCAAATGAAAATCTTAGTTAGATTTCTAAAAAAACAGGAGAAGAAAGTACCACAAACAAAACATCCAAATTGTAAATAAATTCTTCTTCATGCTCGAATCCATTTGAGTTCAAGGTTCAGCAGAAAAGTCAATTCACCATGGAAAGTAGCTAAACGTATCTCAAAAGCACAACATCAGCTGGTTTTGATGAAGAGAATTACGCAACACTCAATGAAGATTTGCCAATAATAAATTGCAATTATTTTTCAAACAAACCAGGATAACTGCAAGATCATCTAGGAACAGAAAGAACAATTATGGACTATGAAGATGCATATAAATGTGGATAGCAGAATGAAACTAAATCATTTGAATCTTCCGATAAATCTAAATAAACAACTGCAAATGCACTTAAAAATCAAGAATACAAGACATTCTAGGCATCGACTGATTTATTCCATAAAACCAGCTAAATAGGAACATCTTCTGCTACGACTCTACCTAAATATGAACCTTTTAACTAAATTGTATAAGCAACCATCAATCCCACTGCAACGCTAAGATCAGGAATCCCTATGAGATTGCCTGTAAAGCATAATTCAATCCATACAAACAGTTCATAAGTACTCCATCCAACGCTAACTTCTTAATCTTCTTTGATCTAACTACCTCATTCGCATAATAACATTGATCACAAAGTGAAGAGTATGTCGAGTATCAATAATCTGAACAAAGAACCAGGGCGAATGAAATAGCATCTTGAAAATAATGTGTCTGGAAATAGCAACGATAATCTGATGAAAGTTAACTTCTTCTAAAACTAAGTCAAGGCCAACTCGAAGAATGTCAGCAGAAGTTCAACTCCGCAGAAAAAGGAAGAAGTAGTTTCCCCTGTGAATAATAGAGGTGAACGGCTGTTTGAATAATTTGCGATTTTCGGTATTGACAAAACAGATATCGATCCGAAAGCTGAGGGGCCTTAATAGTAAGTTTTTTATCAACCAAAAGAAGAAAGTTAGTTGATTCTAACCTTTTTTTATTTTTTGTTTATTTTGTACAAAGTTTGAAGCCTAAAACTCAGCTGCGATTTCCAAAAGAATAGTTCCTCGATGACAGCCGCGAAAAAGTCCTTCCGTTGTTCGCATTTCCATAAGGTGTGGAGACACAAAAGCTAAAAATGACAGATTCACTTTCTCAAATCAACGAAATCACATTTGCAAACTATGTTGTGGAATACAACGAGAATTGCTTCACGTTTGTTGTTAAAACCGATGATTCCTTCAAGCGTTCTCGCTCAAAAACAAGTTCAAACTAACTCCTCGATCTGTGTAATCCATCTCGCTTGCTTTATGGGATCTGCTTTAAAATTAACGATATAATTGAGGATGACTCCAAATAAACCAGAGACTATTAAAGAGTCAAAACTCTAGCTGATTCTCACAGTTTCTGGGTGACAAAACGAGCCCTCTGCTTTTTGACTTATTTCCCTTTTGTCAAGTTCTTTCTTGACATAATATCGTCGTTTTTAAGTAACAAAAACAAGAAACAGAAGAAAAAAATGAAGAGATATTCCCCTTTTTTTCAACTGTTTTTCTAATTATTTCTAATCTTTTTTTCTTCAAAACACCAGATGAGCTCAAAATGGAGAGACTGAACTTCTTCACTTCCAACTAATAAGATCAAAAGCAATGTCCGAATCTCCTCGCAAGAATCGAATAGCAATACTTAACTAAAGTAAAAATATCCTTCAAAGTTCCCATTTCAGTTTTTTAATCATCTTTTTATTATTATTCTCCTTAGCTTTTTGAGAATTCTTGCATTGGATTGCTCAAAGAACTTCAAAATCTTAGTACACCTCGACTCAATTCCACAGTGCTCCTCTCATACAAGCATGAGTAATTTTTATATTGCGTACCAGATGAAACAAATGCTAGGTATATTGAAGCAGAAGGGTCCAGTAGTATTGTGCTATCTTGCATACCTTGCGAGATCTTTTTAGAAATATTCTTTAGCATTTTATCGGAGCAATCAGTGGTGTTTGTATCATAGAATCCAGCGTTACTTTCTTCAGTTGTATTGATGTTCTATTCTTTACTTAAACCTCTAAAATGGCCGCATCCTCTCATCAGTATTCTACCTGAAAGTCTCATTCATCTCTTGGACTCACCAATCCCTATATTTGTTGGACTCTCTATGACAAAATCAGAAGTTTTATCTCAAGGTTTATCATCTCAACACGATCAATGCATATTCGTTTTCCTGGATGAGCCAACAATCGAAGTTTCTACAAGTACTTCTGAGTTAAGTCATATTATTCTTAGCTCTCCTCTTTATCAGAAGCTTCTCACACAAACTGAAAAATCCTATGATAATATTCTTCCAGAATATCTTAGAAAGAATACAGATCGTAAACACAGCTATAAATTATCAAACACTCCAAGCAATCTCCTGGCATTCTCAAAAAATAGCTAAGGATCAAGTTCTCTTTCAAATGGGCTAGTTGGATCTTAATCGCATGGACTAGCGAGCTCTTAAACAACTTCGTCGGATCTAGCAAGTTCTAGTCACTTCACAATCATGCCATTTAACAAAAAGGAATTGTTAATTTCTCCAAATGAAGAGCAAAAGAAAGCATGCAGATAGTTGATGATAGATATGTCTTAGTTCATAAAATCAGAGATAATTGATTATCTTCCTCAGAAAAATCTAGTCGCTAAGGGAGATGTAAGTTCAATAGTTGCATATCACTTGAATAAAAAACTGATTTCAATTTTGTTTATTTTAGGTAGTTGACTTCGATTTAATGGAGCAATAGATTATCAGCCAAAAGAGATCACAAGACCCACTGCTTCTAAGGATTCTAAAGACGCAAATGTTCAGTTATTTTGTAGAAGAACACTATTTCGAAGACACCAAAAGCTTTTGAAAAAACACCCTTATTAATTAATGTGCTGTATATAAAAATTGTATCTATTATTTTTTCATACTTTTGGTTACTGCTGTAAAAATTGAAGAGTCTCAACTTATTTTGATATTAACCCCTTTGTAATTGAGTAGAATCGCCATGTATGTAACTAAAGATTAATGCATTTTCATGTTCATATCAACAACTTACTTTATCTTTTAAACCTGAAAACCCTGAACACACTAATTCAACTATTTTGAATTTAAAATAGTATTTTAAGAGAACCATAATTTGCGTCTCCCGATTTGTTTCTTTGTTAAAGGATTTCTTGATTTGAATAGAATACGAAGCAAATGCTGTTTGCTTTCATTTTATTTCGGCTCTCAAGAACGACAGAATTACAAAATAAACGATAAGTCCACATCTAATTTCTGCTACTAGAGAGCCGAAAACAACTTGAAAAAGATGAAGGAGGGGTAATAAATTGTAAGGATCTGACCATTCATGGGCTTTTCCTATCTCCTTCTCCAACATTTTGAGCGAATACAGATTATGGAAACAAGAAACATGCATAACTAAAATAATATATCAACTGTTTTAAACTTTAGAAATGATAAACTCAGGGCTAGTGGAAGAAGTATTATTATTAAACTAACGTACTATTATTGTTATTGTTACTGTTGTCCTTTTTGATTTCATTCGAAAATGTCTTTGGGATATTTGGAAGAGTTTACTTATTCGCTTAGATTTGATCTAAAAACAAACCTGAAGAAGAAGCTTAATGCTGCTACATATTACCTGTTGTTTACCCAAACTACCCCTTTGATTCTTGCAGCTGACGTTTAAACGTTGAATGCCTTTGAAAATGACTTCCTTGAGATATTGTAGGATTACTTTAGAAACTGGTTTAGTTACGATTTGCAGTTAATGTATTATTATTCCCTGCTTGACTAAGACTATTTGGATTCGATGAATTATTGATATTATTACTTGCATTAAGGTTGTTGTAATTTTGAATTAACTGAGCATTCTTCTATTGGTTAATTGTTGCATTGTGGCTGTTAAAATACCCTCCAATTCCTTAGTTTGGATTTTTCATTCCTTCCTCAGAATAATAGGTCTACTGCTACTATTAAGAAACCTAACCACCATCTTTCTCAACATTCTTCAGCAGTTCTAGCTCTACATCAAGAAGACCTTGAATGCATTTGGGAATATTATCTTTGTTTCCAGAAAGCAGCGGTCTGTAATCTTTAAGATATGCAAGAACGGTGTTTGCAATATTGTCTTTTTTAGACTGAAAAGAAGGAACGAGAATTGCAGGCTAGCAGGGTATGTGCTCTCTATTGTAGACTCTCATTAAGTGTTCTACTTCATCGAAAGGTGCTCCTACTTTATTGATTTAGTTCTTGTTTGTGATGTTGATCTTTGGGTTTTTTCGACGGACTCGCTATTTGGTGAGCAAACAACAGACAAAGTTGGAGTCATTTAATTCAAAATGGTGAATAATATTTTTACAGCTTTTGGTTAATCCTTCTTGATGAAAGCCTTGCTGATTTGCTTTTAATATTTCTCATAGATATCACTGAACGCTTTGCGGACTTGCTCGAACTAATGCTAATATGGATTCTGCTCAGGGATTTTCTCAGCTGGAGGTTCTTAGATTTGCTAGATAACTTCTTGTTCTGGTGGTATTTCAACTACTGGTTCAGGTTTTTCTTCTTATTTGGCTAGACCGATTCCAGTAAGGAAATCAAATGCTTAAGGTTCTTATTGCTATTGGGGTTCTTCTTCTTATATCTCTGGAAGGAGCATCTCTTCAACTTACGCTTGTTATTACTACTTTATCGCTTCTTCAAGTGCTTTTTTGTATTTTTGAATCTTCCTATCGATTTACCGAAGAGAATCGGGATAGGAAGTTGACTGAAATCTCTCCTTTCCTTCTAATTTCGGTGCATACACGAGGATATTTCTTGAAATATTGTCGGTGACAACTCTTCGCCAAAATCAAAACAACCAAAATGCTGCTTGATATATTTGTGTGATTAATGATTTTTTTAAGCAATAAATATTTTTACTTCATGTTGATATGCTAGGATTGCATAATTTAGTTGACTCGTTCAAAATTTGCATCGGAACTAGCAGCAGTCGTGTCGCTTCTTGCTTTTCCACTCCCTCCTTTGTTTAATCTTGTTTCGATTCTCTGCTGAATAGCCTTCTTGTCGCTTTTTGTTCAAAATGCATAAGTAAATCATCCAGCCATATTTTTAGAATAGAAACAATCTTTATTGGAATATCTCCTCACAAATATCTGGACGCAGGCTAACTGGAGTAAACGTTCCTCTTTACTGTCTACGATGAGCTCGGTTTCGAAAGCGCAAAAGATTGTGCTTTAAGTTCATTATCAAAATCTGAAAACAATTTTTATTTTGTTTTATGTTTAAGAATCTCGAAAAGATGATTATACCTACCCTAGTAGTGGGGTATACAGCCTCCTCTCTCTTCTTCGTTTTAGTCGAGTAGACTCTGCTGACGAGGTCGGGAAGCATAACTCGATGAAATACAGAAGCGTGAAGGAATGAACAAAAAAGAATGAGAATTGCTTCTTCTTTTCAAAGAATAATTAATTGGATGTTATATATAATAATTCTCCCCTGAAGTTTCAATCAAACACCCGTTGAAGGGAGAGAGAGATACAAAAAAAAATATATTAATATCAAAAGGATTTATCACAGTCAATCAAATAAGATCGTTTTTGAAGTAGCTTTCTTCATAAATGAGAATCAGAGTGTTCATCCATAAATCGATCTTCTCGATATTGTATTGTTTTGATAACTTGACTAAAAAAGGAGATAAGAGAGATTTTAGATGGATTATTGAGAGATAAATATAAATGAGGGACAATAATCATACCTAATAGTTTAAGAGAATCTTCAGTTTCATAATCAAATTCCTTAAAGAATCTCTTGACTGAAAATTCTTTTCTTGCTTCATCGTTAGTGACTTAGTTAAAAAACTAACAAAAAGATCATCAATTTGAGTTTCATTTGAATAACCCTTATGCTGAAGTTTACCTCAAGAAAATTGAATACTTTCAGTTATAGATCACTCATTCGCTTGAAATCCCTATAAACTGCATCTCTGTTCTCACTGTAGAACAGAAAATAACTGCAAGATATTCGAATATTTAAATAGCACTCATCGTAGCCGCCTTTCACAATCCTCAGAAATCAAAAATATCAAAAATAAACCTAAAACACACAAATAAGCTCCATATACTTACATAGGATCGTTTTCTTTGTAGAATTAATTCCAAGCTTTGATGTCTCTGGGCATAAGATTATGTAGAATATCGCATAGATTTCCAGTTCCCCAAAATGGATATGAAGAATGCTACTTTTAGTCTTAGGCAATATTATTTAGTTTTTGTTGTGTTGCTGAAACTAGCCGACCTAAGTTATAATCCTGAAGGCTTTTTTAGTTCTCAAGAGCTTAGATAACTTACTCAACAAGAGAATCCTAAAAAGAAAACAATGAATTTGTGAGGATAATATTGTTTCCAATAATAAAATAAATCTACCTGGCTGCAGTAAAAAGAGGGGAAGAAATGATAGTGGATGAAATAAAAACGGTTTTATTTAGCTACTAGACTTAGAGTATTGATCACATGTTCTCGATTTATCTTTGTTATTCTTCACAGAATTCAAAATAAAGTGAAATTTATGAGAATTATTGAGAAATTTTGATATCCAGCTAAGAAATGAAGAATCTTCTAAATGTTAAGAGAATCGTTTTTTTAAACAAAAATGAAGGGAATCAGAATTATACTTCCATATGTTTATCTTTTTATCAGACGAACTCCAGTTGCAGAAGAGAATATTGAATGCAGAAGATTGCCTTCTTTGGATTCGTTGCAAAGCATTTAAGGAAGGAATCTTATTACTTAGATCATACACCTTTTGGTAAAATCATAACTTTTTGGTTATTTTGAAGGTATTGCTAGGCTAACCTCAAGACGAAAGAGAGGATAATTTGATGAGGAAAGTAGAGTGGTTTCTGTTTTTTTGATTTCAAAATGATGGATAGTTCCGACTTCGCTGCGAGAAAATTCTCGCGAATTCAGAGAGATTCTTCTAATCTCTTCTGAAATACGTCTGTAAAGCATTTGTGAAAGTGATATGAGATTTCTTGATTAAATTGTGTTCCTATCCAGAAGGTTGTAATGCGATTTGAAGATTAAGCTTAAAGAAAAACATATTTTTTTGATTCCTGACCAAAAAGCAAATCTTTCAAATTTTAAAGGAACATGAAAGGTATCTGGGTTGAAAATAATCTGCAAATGTTTTTTTTAGGAAAGTTGTATTAAAAATATTTGTTGTTTTCCTTTTGACAAAGACCATATTTGGAAGAAACTAACTAAATTATGAAAAATAGAAGTAAAAAAAGAATGTGAATAATCTAAGTATGCAGCTTTTTGAAAGTGAATTGAATTTGAAGAAAATTTTGATTGGGTATTGCTTTTTAGAATTCAGTGCTGGAAAAATAATCTAAACCACCTTAACTTTCTGAAATTAAGCACCAACGAAAAAAAAAATCCTTTAATTTTACTTCGTCTTGGAAATAAAAAAGTCAAATTTAATTATTGAATTCAAAGTGAAAACAAGGAATGTGTTGCTTTTTGTAAATGAAAAAAGTCAAAATACCATGTCTTTGTGAAATTCGATAACAAACTACCAAAGTGCACATGATCGTTAAGACCCTCCAACGGAGTTCTTTAAAACTTCGAAATCGAAGTTTATATCTAAGAAATAATTAATTTGTGAGCAATTTATTCCCCCTGAAAATGAAAATACACCCGATTTGATGCGAATTTAATCGTTGGGACTGCTCAACAGAGCTCTCCCCAAGACAAATCGAAAGTTTAAGAGAATTTATTGAAGTTGAAAATAGCAGACATTTGTAAAATTGGGTTTGTTGAGATTTTGAGCTGCACGGAGTTGGAATTGGAAAAGAAGCTAATATCAAGGAGTTAAGATTATTCGGTAATTATCTGAATTCCTCGGAAACTATCCAATCAAATTGCGGGATTCTGGGGATCGAGGAAAATTATGAGATTTTTGTGATCTCGTTTGGGTTTTTTTCCCCTTCCAAAAATCTGCTTTCTCACTACAAAAATTCAGCGCATCAGATAAAAAATTCAAAAATAATAATTAATTAAAAAAGTAAAAACATCAAATCTTCTAAAAAAAAAAACACTCAAAAATCTTTAAAATGACTAAAGGATCCGTTGCTAAAACCACCAAGGCTGTCACCCCTAAGGCTAAGTCCGTTACCCCTAAGCCCGCTTAGACCAAGAAGGTCGTCGCCAAGGTTGCTAAGGCTGTCACCAAGAAGGTCGTTGCCAAGGCTGCCACCAAGAAAGTTGCCAGAAAGGCCGTCAAGAAGACCACCAAAAAGGTTGCCAAGAAGACTGTTAAGAAGACCTCCAAGTGAGTGATCTCATAGAGTGGTGTCTTGTTTGCCAGATAATTCTCTTGTAATCAACCATGAATGAGTTGCATCGAGGACTTCTCCTAAATTAATAATCAATGAAGCGCCCCTCAATCTGCAGCTAGTGATTGACTCTGCCTAACTCAAATTCGTCTTCATATTTCTAAATTTCATGTTGAGTATGAGCTTAATTATTTGACTCACCTTATTCTTCCTTTACTTCCTCTTTTATTATTCATTCCTATTCTTTCTCTCCACAGTTATTTGCGCTCTCTCTCTCACTCTCTTAATCTATATGTCTCCCAATTAACTTGTTGACTTCTACCCATAATTGTATCATCCTAATTTCTACATCCCCAACTGAAGTAAGCAAGTTATTCTTCTAATCCTAGGACTCAGCATTTCAGATTTAAGTTTTTTTTCAGGAAGAAGTAACAACCAATTGTTTTAGAATCTTATGAGACTCCTTAAACTTAAAGAATCATTCCTTAAATATGAAGATAATTCAACACTTTTTAAATCAGAAAGAAAAAGGATTACCCTAATAAAGATTGGAAGTAAATATTTTTTTGCGCTGATAAGCTAGAGAAATGAAATGACTTTTTAAACTGATTAATTGATTTTTCTAAATTTATGGAAGAAAGAGAGAGAGAGAAATTGTAAAAATCCTTTTGTTCTGCTGAAAATCAATCTTGAAATAAAATTCTGTTTTTCCTCTAAAATCTTGCTCTCTTCCCATATGCGCAAGAATAATTTGAGAGAACAGATAGAATTGAAGAAAAAACAAAAAGGAAAAAGATAAAAAAGAGAAAAGAAAAAAAGCTGTAGTTTTAATTAAATTTCCTTAAGTTTATTCCTTCATTAATCTCATCTCCAAAAAAAAGAGGAGAAAAGAAAATAATAAATTATTCCATCACACTCCCCAAATCAAAAATCCAAAAGGAACTATTTACCCTGCTCAGCCCCCTTTTTTAAAAATATAAACTAATAATCTGATTAGATTAGAGAATCCAGTTTTAATCCATTTCAGAATCAAATTGAATCCAATCTTGTAAACTATTTTTCACGTTCTGTTAAAATGCTCTTCCACACTATTTCATATCTCATTAAATAAAAAAAATACAGTTTACAAATGCTATTTATTTGCCGAGTTCATTGTTATTCAACACAATTTCAGTAAAGTTGTTTATGTTGTTAAAACAATTTATTTGAATAGAATTTATTTTTGGAATCTTAATCTTTCTTAATCATTCTGCCAAAGAAAATTTAGAACTACATAAACCCAAGTAACAAAGACACTGATGAGCTCATTGTAGCTTAACTTGGTTGGTTTTAGAGAAACACAATGAACCTATCCTTTAGCAAAAAAAAATTTGATTACATTCAACGAAAAAGAAACAAAATCAAAATTACTTAATTGCGTGAAGAAAATCAAATTATCTCACAAAGTTGCTTAAAACTACCTGTAAAAGGAAAGCAACTTCGTGATCGAATTCTTAGATTCGCTTCAGTAAAAAGTGTGAATATAAACTTGCTGTGAAACTCAAGAATAGAGCTAAGCAAGGCAATGCAAGCAAGTAAGTCATAACGCAAAGTGGCAATCAATCTTAAGTTGATTTAAAATAGTAAAACAGAAAAACTTCATGCTTCAAGATAAAGCTTTGACTTTATGAACGCAGAGCTAATAAAACATACTGAATAGAAATATCCTACTTCTTCTCCTTCTTTTACATAATTAGAGAAGGCATCTGATGACGAGAGTGAAAGCCCTTATTTATTACGTTGTAAAGATCGACATATTGAAAATAACGATATAGAAGATTTTGGAATGCAGAACCAAAATCAAAATGATGATGAAGGTAATAGATAAATTCAGGGAAAAGAGGTTAAAAAATATAAAATGGCTGCTAGAAATAGCATAAAACTTGCAGAAAATAATCTAAATTCTACTGCATAATCAACCTCGTCTACACTGTTTGCTACCAGTCCATTCTCTAATAATATGATAGCTAGCATTGTACTTAATGAAAAACTGGAATAAACAAATCTACTAGTTAATAATTCAATTATTCAATAAAGTTACTCCCTTTACAACAAGCAATAACCTCCCGAATAATAATAAAATATGCCTTAATGCATTATCAAGCGCTGCTCACTTAAAGTAAATTACTTATTGTTATTAGAAATTTAAAGCCATGTATGAATTAACAGTTTGTTTTTCTTTTAGCATAAACCTCCCCTTGGTGGTGGTTCTCCTTCAGAAGCTACAACAGGTTAAAATCAGTTGAATTAAGTTACATTTCCTACACGGTCACCTAAAATTAAATTAGAAGATTAAATCCTTTTTGAATTGTACAAATAGAATTAAGAACAATACTAAATTGAATCTTCATCTTCTTCATTGCCTCAGAAAATCCCTCTTACTTCTGATGAATCTATGATTGGCCTAGAAGAAGCAACACTCACTTGTAGATAATAAGATAATGATATTTAAGGATAGAATCTTCTGGTAATGTCTCCTTGTGGAAGTAGCTAATCTCAGCCTAGTCTTTGGACTAGATCTCTAACGAAATATACCAGTTAGCAGTAGCAGTACTAAGGCGATTCTCACTCAAACCTTATTGACAAAAATACTGTTTCTAATATTATTTTAAATCGAAGAAATAACTTCTAAAATTCACCAGTTTTTGCAAAAAACAACAAAGAACTGTTCCTTCGAAGTTTCTAAAACATAAACAAAATAATCTAGAATCCAAATCAAAAGGACATTAAAACGGAAGATGCATAAGAATCTGCTATTTTGTTGACTTGCATGCAAGAAACTAGCAATTACTATGCAGCCAATCTGTCTAATAGCAACCAGAAATTATTCGCTGTTCGAAAAATCAAGCCGAATGCTTCAATTAACTTTTCAGAAAAAAGCACTGATTTTTAGCAGACATCTAAAAGGTTTCTGAGCATCGATAAACTAAAAAAGAACACATCTTAACTAAGAGAAGGGAACACTCTCTAAGATTCAAATAATACCACTCCTTCAAATCGATTTTCTCTTTCTCATCTCAAACTTATTGAAAATTACCCAAATAAATAAGTCTCCTTTTAAAATAGATTTAGAAACACTTCAAGGGAAATCACTTCTCCTAGTAAAAATACATTTAGAAATACCCAGATATTAAGGAATCATACTTCGTAAGAAGAAAACAGTAACCTTTCTCAAATATTAATGATTCCTTTAAATAATTAAAATAATAAACAAACTATCTTTGGGATATCTAGTAGACCTATTATACCGACTCGTTTGCTAGGTTTTTCCCAATGAAAGTACTCCCATAATAGAAAGGTTAAATATGTAAAAATTAATAAAATCTCCCTTTCTCGTTTTATATTGAAAGAAAGTTTAAGAACAAAAGTTGATTAAACAAGAAAAACTTACTACACATATTTTTGATATCAAATCAACCAATTTTTATGAATTTTTTCCCCCAATATCACTCACTTATTTATTGTTCTCTTCCTCACTCTTGCCTGATAGATATTGATTACTATAAAATCCTACTCCACACACTTTAAATATCAGGATATTTTCTTAAGCATCAAAATTAAGACAAATCATCTATTAAATCCAGTTTTTCTCGCAAATCCATTAATACATATTTGACAATTCTGAAAATCCAAATATCCTTCTCAGTAAAAAGGCGAGTTTATTTGATAAGTTTGTTTGTATTTTTCACTGTGATCAATCTCTAATAAATCGATCATTTGTAACTTTTCCATGTCTTCTTCTCTTTTTTTAAGTTCCTCTGCTTGTTTCTTCTAAAATTCTTCTAAATTTTCATTTTAAACCTTTTCTTCTTCAAACTCTTCTTGAATTTATTCTCCAAGAGGGTTTTATTCAAATTCAGCGAATTCTAGCATATCAGTGCCTATCGCAGGAGCATACTACTAATTTGATCCATTAGTCTCCTCGTTATTGTTGTTATCAAGTTGAAGAAGTACTTTTTTTAAACCTAAAAAGGAATACAAATATTAACCTTATCATTAAAAGACACCTTCAAATTATCATAAATCAAGACTTCTCAATTACCATTTTCGCTTTCTGAGGGATGTTGTAATTTCTTTTGAATAAAGCTGATGTATTTATCGACCTTTGTGGAGATGGTTTCGGTAACGTCATCAAGTTTTTCGTTCATTTCATCCAGATATTTGTAGAAATAATTTTCAACCAAATCATTTACTTTTATAATTGCTTTGATATTCTTCAATAACTTTGTAGAACCACTCGTAGTTGTGCTGGATGAATTGCTGTTTGCGTCTGAAACAGTATTATTATTTTATTCGTTGCTATTACTACTGCCAATTCCATAGATTTAAGATATTTTGCTATCTAAACAAAAAAAACAAAAAACGTTAAAAACACTGTAAAACTGCTGTCTTGAGCATATGGTGTCTATTTGTGTGTCATCTCACTCACAAATAAAATGAATTACCCTTTATTTTTTACTTGATCTGCATTTAAATCAGTTTTTCCTTCTGTAATTATGCCTTATTTTAGAGGAGCTAACAAATGTGTTGTGCTTTTTTTCTAACTTTAATCCAAAAACCAAGAGATTAAACTTATCTATTAACAGCAATTCTAGACGTTTAGTACTTATATTCTGCAATTCTTCTGATTTCTTCTCACTGAATTTGCTGTAGTATCTGAATATATACAAGTGATCTCTCAAATCGTCGATACAACCAGAACATCCATTCTTCAAGAGATAGTCACTGACTATCAGCAGCTAAGAATATCCAAAAATAATAAGCTGAAGTTCAGTTTTAAGGGAATGTTTATGTATAGAACGTGTATTACTTTAATTATTCTTGAGGTGTTGAGTTCTTTTTCAAGTTGTAAGATGAGAAATCGCATGAATTCTTCATAGTTATCTCTTAATAATCAAATAAATATGATATCATCAGATTTTATCATAGAATTTTATGAAAAATCCCTGAATTATTCGTTTAGTTTTTGTGTAGCGTTATTCAACAAATCCAACTCTCTTTGTAAGGATAATATTTTATGTAAAATTTCATTACATTTCAAATGTCTAAGCTGCAATTTCATCTAACTTTGATACTGGCAGAATCAAACCTTCTTCCGATATCGTATCTAGCAGTAGTCTCTAACTCGGATGCATTTATTCATCAGCTTTGGTTTTCCCTGAAATACTTTTTAGTAAAGAATGTTAGTGACTGTAGATACTCAAAGAAAACCATAAATGCAGTACAAGAGTTGTGCTTTCATCTGAATATTTTTGAGAACATTCATTTTTAAACTGAAGGTACTACTTATTGATTTCTGTGGGACTTTTTGTCAAACTGCGTCGAAAAATATTAACTTTTCTTAATTTCTTAATCCCAATTTAAAAATGAAATCAATAAGAAATATCTGATTGATAAATAAGCAAAAAGATAGATACTGTAAAATAGTATTTGGCTGTTTCAGAAGAATTTATATCTAGCTGAAATGGGCTAACTCATAGCAACCATCTATGAATTTCAGTGTTAGCGAAACTATTTAAATAATTGATAAAATAGAAATGATGGCTTAAAGATAATTTGGGAATTTAAAGAAAAAATAACAAATAACAAATAATATCCAGCGATTCAAAGATTTGAATCGAAGGTTTTTTGTAAGAAGAATTATGTACAGAAAAAATTAAAAATAATTTGTGAAATTGAAATGTGATTTTGAATCAAATGATTCCCCTGAAGCAGCCAAAGTCAATGCGATCATTTTGGATTTTCACTTTTAGTCGACATTTTTTCGAACTGTTTTTAATATTCAGCGATGATCTTCTGCTGCTCGCTTATCACGTTTTAATAGTAATTTGCAGTCTATGTAGGGAACACAGGCTAATTGTAGTAGTAATTACCGCCAATGTTCTAAACACTTAGGATGTTCGCATTATTGTTTTAAAAATTCAGAATGTTCTGCAAGTTTGCCATGTTTTGCATATTTTGCATATTTTGTAAAGAAGGTAAATTAGATTGCAGATTCTACATCTGTGTCATATTTTAAAGGGTCGGAAACTATCCATAAGAGGGCGGCATAGTCAAGGCATGGATATTAGAATTATTGATGTTAGCATTGTTGTTTTAATTTGGATTTATGACATAATGAGGAATTATTTAATTAGTTTGAATTGATCCTTGTGAATTAGTACGTTTGTCTGCCTAATTTGGATTTTCTTATTAGATATTCATGAGAGAATTTTCAGTATTCTGCTAGATGTAACCACTGAATGCTTTAGATCTTCCGTTTTGAAAGGTCCCATTGTCATAAACAGCGCTGGGGTTACCGTTCAATTGAGAGCTCGAATTAATTTACAATTTTTCGAGGGAAGAGTATTTTCCTAGATCTTGGAGCGCTTCTTATCCTTATATTTAATTTTATTTTTAGTATTTTTGATTCTAGTCTTCCTTCACTTTTAATCCATCTGTGCATTGATTATCCTCTTCTTTTGTTTCATTTTTGTTTGGTAAAATATGTTTCTAGTCTGATGATTTTTACACTTTAAAAGTTTCCTTGTAATTGCTATCAATTTATGCACACACGCTAAGAGGATGGGGACCATTTCTTTTTAACATCTTTCTGATTTCTTCTCTTGCTTAGTGTATATCGAGCTGAGATTCTTGACAATTAGTGTTTTTCTAATTGGAACTCTCTTCTGGCTACTAATCTGAAGAAATCATTAAATGCCAAAAATTACAAGAAATCCTTCAAATAAGAAAGTGGATTATTTAAACTTGTTTATTTTGTCTTTCTTTTTTGATTATTTTCTCCCAAATCACCTACCTTAACAAAACTCCTGTCTGGTTTGCTATTTTGAATTTTTGTGGATACATTAGTGAGGTTCCTTGTCCATTCTCGACAAAGAAGTTTTGCTTTTATGAGATATTGTTAAAACAGTTGTAGCAAATGTGTTGCTGGTATTCTTAGCTGTTGCTTGCTCTTCATTAGATTCACTAACTCCGTTGTAGTATGTCTAGGAGAGATATTCCTTCAGTAGTTCTTTTTCTTCTAAACTCATTTTAGATCTTCGAAAATCAATGAGATTCATGGATAAAAACCCTTTTCTATATGTTTCCACATATGATTCCTTGGGAGTTAAAAATATTAATTTTCATTAGAAGAAACAGGCAAATTAGTTCAATTTGATTACTTACTTAAAATTACATTTCTACGAAATTATCAGGAATCTTCTCTTGTATCGGAGGGAAGAAAGCTACAATCGGACCTTTCAGACTCTTCAAGTACTTCACGATCTTTGAAGACACCCATACAATCAGCAAAATTACCAAACAAAGAAAAGAATGCTAACCTATTTTTCCTGCGAAGATAATGGACTTTGTGAGTCTGGCCTCTGCAAGACTATTATAAATAGTTTGTTTTCTTCCAAAAACGCTGGTCGATCATGCTACCATAGCATTTCAAATATTTATCGCTAGAGTTTTGCAAATAAATTGTCTCCCTTTTTAAAGATATTTTTTTAGGAAAATATGCCAATGCCATAAAATGTCTTTTTTTTTACTTCATTTATGTGGACAAGCGTGCTATTGTAAAACAGTCTAACAGAGTGCCGAAATTTCAGGAGAAGAAAAATAGGATGGAAAATCTAGTTTTTGATAGGTAAAACATCTGTAAAACTTAATTAATACCAAAACCTAGCCAGCGGCATAGAATAATGAGTTGTTTACTTTATGACGAATGATTGGAGAGCGCAAGTACAAAAACATTCCTTCCATATCACTTCCGATGATTTGACTAACTCCATCTTTATCTTTCGTCTCATACTACTTATCAAGGAATATTGGAAGGAAAGGATTGAATAACGACCAGTTTGTTGTTTTCTGAAAAAACAAAAAAAGTTAAAGTTACTGAGTTTCAATTTGAGTTTTAAAGAACAAAAAATATCAAATTCAATAGGTGAAGAACCTGAATTTTATTATTTTTTTTTGAAATCCTACCTAGACAGCAACTCTTTCTGGAAGGGTTCTCTAGCGAGCTTCTATTTCAAAGGGAGTTGAGAAAAACATTGACCAAAGTCCTTATTCTTCTGATGCTACTTCCTCCGAGTCATTAAATACAGCAATCACAAAAGAGAAGAGGCACATCTAAAGGAGGGGGAGAAAAGTTAAAAAAATATAAAGAAATTATTAGAGGTAGAAGAAAAAACGAATCAAAGTGTGGGGGAAATTGAGAACTTTAGATAAATTCAAGTGCTTGTGTTTATCACAATCCTCCACTGTAATAAATTAAAAGAATGAAAGAGAGAAAATTTAAATCTTCACCTCTTAGAGCATTATCCACCTTGTTAACTTAACTTAATTAGATAATGATTGGCAGAGGTGAAAACTGGGAGAGAGCTAAAAAAGTAAATTTCTTTGCTGAGCCAATTCCTGGGGATATGCAAAAATAACCAGATACTTGAAGGCAAAATTTTTCCCAAAAAAAAATGAGATTTTTGTATGTATGCTTATAAGGGGAAGTAGCTAAATTTTGTTATACTCCCTACAAAAATAGCCATTTAGAGCTTTAAATGAATTGGAAGTTAGAGAAGTAAAGAAATGTGTTTTTTTTAACACAAATTAAGAAACTATTCGGGTTGAAAGTGAAGCAGAAGATAACTTTACAGTTGCTTGCTGCAAAAAACTGTGAAATAAAAAATATCAGAATTAATAAATTTGAGATTTGGAGCATCATAAGAAAGATAAACAGTTAGCTGCTTCTATCACTTGAATGAAGGGTAAATCTGCCCAGTATAAAAAAAGATTCAATTTCTTACTCCGCATTTGTGAGACGTTTGAGTGAATTTTAGCTTCTAGAAAGTGGAAACCCCTTAGAGAAAAGATTATTCCGTTTCACCGATTAATTGAGATTGCTCTGGTCGTTCATTGGTTTTGAGTTTTACGACTGTTATTTGTGCCTTCAGAGAACTTGGTATTTCTTTTCCTTTAATGTCTTTAGCTGTAACACTAACAGCTGGAAAATTCAAGTTTTTATACCAGAGTAGATCATTCTTATCCTTATTATCTCGAGAAAATAACTTTCCTTCTTCGCTGACTGAGATTCTAACTGAAGCTGGCGCCTCTTATCGAGCTTAATGCCATAAGAACTTTCCAGAATTCTGTTACTTCTTTTGTAGAAGTGAAACCAATTAGTTTTGGATAAGCTCTACGAAACTGTTATCCATTTTTTTCGTAGGATTTTGATTGCCAAGATCTCTTTTTTCTTTGCACTTTACAAGATTGAGTTAACTAAGGGAATTTAAGATTAAAGCTGATTTCTTTCACTTGAATTATTTGGAAATGTAATTTCTTTCTCACTCTCTATCCTCAGCACTCCTTTTTTTCCAGGGGAGAAAGTAATTTAGTAATTAATCTTACCTACCCGCCCTTTTAATTATCTAATAAAAAAAAGTGATTTAGGTGCAAATTTCATCTAACTTTGTTCTTATCCTTGCTTTCCTAAGTACGATTAACTGTTCTAGATCCATTTTTTTAAATAAGAAAAAGCTGATTAAGAATAATAAACTACTGCCTGATGAAAAAAGCTTAATTATTGCCGCAATATCAAGAAACGGGTTTTGAATCGATTCGAATGTTGATTCAAAAAGCAATTTGAAAAATCTTTTAGATTTTCAATCTTACCTAAATTAATTTGATAATGTTTTTATAAAAATATTTCCTGATGAACCTTTATTTTATGTTTGATTACTTTAGACACATTCAAATTTTGCTTAATTTGCTAAAAAAGCAAGGGCAACAAGAAAATGAATATTATTACTTTGCTTTTCGGAAGAATAAAGCATATTTTAGTTGAGTGAATAATAATAAAAATATTGAGATGCGTTGGGTTGTGTGTAACTAATTAATTTTCTGAACGATTTATTATTATTATTAATTCACACTCTTTAAACGCTAAATTAAATTGAGTTTTAATTTGTAGAAAATCATGCTTCATTTAGAGCAATTAGTGAATTCAGGTCATAACTGTGATTTCTGAGACTGCTAGATTTTTAACTTCAAAAATAAATCAATATTAACGTCTTATTTTTCCTTTTTAGAAAAATAAAGAAACTCAAAGAATTGGATTAATGGTTTTATTTGGTAAGTGTCTTGGTTTTGAGAAGATATTTGTGAAAGTATCATTTAAATAAATACTATTTGTAAATAGTGAGGAAGTAATTTTTAAACTCGCTTTGAATTGTCTTTGAGAATTTTAGATTTTCAAGCTTCTTGCCCTTCGTTTTTGTTTTTGAAAGGGAGAACACTTTTAAATTTTCTTTTTATTCAATTTAAAAGTCTTTTTTTTATGGGAACAAACAAGAAAAAACTTTCGAAGAGATTAAATTATCAAATTATCCAGTTGAATAACAATTAGTACATATAAATCAAAGGAAACCTACTATTAAGCAATCAACAATATTTAACATGTATTTATCTAACACGTTGAAAATAAAGGAGTATATTGTGTGATAAATCAAGACAACTTCGAAATAAAATTCTAGCATATTTTTAAATATTGGAGAATTTCAATTGTATTTTTTAGAAATCTGTAAGAATTAATAACTTGATGTTATACTCAAATCTTAATTGAATTTTCATCTGAAGATAAAATCAAATGACCACATAATAGCGCAATATTAACATCTTCAGCTGAGAGAATGTTAAAATAAAAATATGCAGCAAGACCATTTCAAGAAAGAAATATATTGACAAAAATATTTATAAATATATTTTTAAAAAGAAAATGAATTCTAAAATATTCATTAATCTCTCCATTCTAGTGCATATCTTCTTCTCGCATTTCAATGAAAGATTCAAGATTCAAAGTATGAGATCAACGAACTTCAAGGGAAATGTGCCTCACAATAATGATCAAAGAAAACAAGAACATGGTAAGTGAAAATAATATTTTAAAACAAATAAAAGAATAATAGAAAAACCAACTTTTAAGATTATTTAAATTTTTTATTGTTATTTCAAAAAGAAATGAATAAAAAGATCTAAATTAAGTTCGTTAAGCTATGAAACTAAAATTAGAAATGACTTGTGAGAGAGAGAGGATTTTTCTAAGAGCACACTCCTGCGCAAAAATTATTAAGTAAGATAAATATTTTTCAGCTTATCTGCTTGAGCCTATGATTATGGCTTCCCTTTTTAAATAAATCAGTTCGCAAATCAAGATAATGGATATTTCTCCCCTTGAAGGATAAAAAATCAAACATTTCTTTGGGATTTATATTTTTAAACTAAAATTTTATTTGATAACTGCCAACATAATGAAAGAGATTGACAAAGGGGGGGGATCATTTTTTAGCTTTGTGCTTTCAAATAGCGGAGGATAACAGGATTTGCAGATAATTGAATATAATCAGCGATAAAAAAAGTGTATTTTTTATTGATAGTTTAGAAAAAAAGAGAAACTTAACTTTTTCTTTTGATAGAAGAAGCTATCTAATACAGCTGAAAGACATCAAAATAATAAGGAAAAATGGCTAACCGTTCGAATGTCCAAATTTAGAGGAAGTTCGAAGAGATGCGTCAGTCCATTGAGGTGAGAAACTCAAT
>Ga0302271_10000523_pt1 | contig 37646 bp, 25 predicted proteins | sample III_Bog_N1_1_FD_198767 | JGI IMG/M metagenome (GOLD analysis project Ga0302271, IMG submission 198767) | Peat permafrost microbial communities from Stordalen Mire near Abisko, Sweden - III_Bog_N1_1 | ecosystem: Environmental > Terrestrial > Soil > Wetlands > Peat | place: Sweden: Abisko... | reverse complement strand
CTTTTTAAATCGGTTTTTCCTCTCTATTCTCACCTCTGATGAGATTTAAAAATCTCCTAAGATCGTTAAAAGCATTGAAAATCGTCTATTTTTAGTATGAAGATGAGCTTATTTTTCTTTTAATCTAATTAATAAACCGAAATATTGTCATTTTTAATGATTAATTAATAATTTTTTGCATAAAAACACTGATCTTTGAATGAAAAAGCACACAGACTCTTTACTTTTATGGGGTACTTACAAAAAAATTTGATAATCAGAGGAGACAGTCATACTCAATAGAAATATTATCTCATTTTCCAAAATCAGAAATAATTTTTTCTTCTCTTTGTACAATCTCTGATTGGCACAAAAACATAATAATTATTCTTTCTAGATCAGTCAATAAATAAAGAATATTGCTTTTGGCTTGATATTCAATATTTTGTACCCACTTTTTAATTATGTTAATGCTTTTAAAGAAATATTGGTAAAATACATTGACGAAAAAATCCCCCCCCCCCCCCACCTAGTTCATATCAAACCAAAAGAAACCAAAAGGTGGAAAATGTTAATTTCATTATTTTTCTTTGTTCTAATGACTTAAATAATTTGAGAATAGCTTCATTAAGACAATATCAAAAACTAGAGCTTAAAGATAGTGTTCAGAAACAATTAATAAAATCATGAATCAATTTGGGAAGTTGTTATTTTTACTAATTCTTGTTGTTTCCTTTAGAAATCTTACTGAATCTTTTGCATTCCCAAACTCAAGGAAGCTTTTAGAAATAATTCATATAATTAAATGAGCATAAGTAGTAGCGACAGAAGAAGCAGCAGCAGCAACTCTAGCTGTGATGAGGAGTCTATCTAAGATTCCACAGGTGACAATGCAGCAGATCAGATTTCATTTAGCTGTTCGGTTAAGTACCTACAATATGATTTACAATCCAATTCATATTTTTAAGCCAGTTTGCAGTGAGATCAACTGACATTATTTTACTCTTTCATACATTCATTGACACATCTCTTAAGCTTCAAGCTATTCGACGAGAAGGCCATGCTCGATCTAGTTTCTAAAATACCTAAGCTTGTATCAACGCTGTTTCTTACTCTAGTGTAGAGCAAAATATTTATTTATTTTTACTATTGTTGTTTGGTGTGCATTTTATTCTTATATTTTACTCGCTTTTTCAGATGTGATTCTCTCTCTGATAACAATATTGCAATAATTGCTGAAGCAATCTCTTAGAGAAGCAATACTTTGAAGCATATCAATTTAGATCTGCAGTGAGCAAATCAATTATAATTTATCCAAATAATGGATTTAAGTATCATCAGAAGCTTTAATTGTGTCTTGTTATTTTGCCATAGAATCAATCTATTTGGGAACCAAGGAGTGATTCATTTAGGAGAGGCTTTCTCGCAGTGTATCAACCTAGCTGATCTGAAGCTTGATTTCAGGTATTCATAGAAAAAAGAAACTAATTAATGAACCTAATTTTGTGTATTGCCCAACTCTTTTTGGGATATTTGTTTTCAGAGAAATCAGGGCAAATGGGATAGGAATGACTGAACTATTGAGGCTAAGTGGAACAGCTCCTAAGCTCGTAGAATTAGATTTGAATCTTATGTAAGTAAGATAATAAATAACAAGCTATGTTCTTTGTTTTATGAGCTTGGCAGTTCTTGAAAGATTATTCTTTGTTGTGACAATAAGGTATTGTAAACTGCGAGATTCACTCTAAGATGTTCAAAGTGGCTTCAGTAATTGTTCAAAGTTACATAAACTTTCTCTCAATTTAATGTAAAATAAACTATTTTTGTCTGTTCTCCATTATAAAATTCAAAAAACAATTTAACTCTTTTCTCTTATTTTCAGTGATTGTGAACTTCAATTGATGGATATGAAAGGAGTCTTCAATGGACTCTCAGAATTGATCAATCTGAGAACATTACAGTTCCAAATTGCGTAACGAACTAGAATTATTGTTGTTATTTGAGATTGCTTTTTTTTTTTTGAACAGGGGAAACAGCATGGAACAACTAGGTGATAATGGATAATACTCTTAGGAATTTCCAATCGATTTAGTTTCATAGCTTGGATTGGCTTTGGAGAAAATGACTAGATTAGTTGATCTGCGTTTACATCTTGGGTAAAATACAATTACAAATCTAGATTTATGTATTCTTTTTCTAAAATTGTGAGAAATCTCATTTGTTCTATTCAATCATTTTTTTTTTGATGAACTTGAAATGATTGCTTTAGGACTTGTAGAATAGGAAATAGTCAATTAGAAACGATAGGAAAGAGCATTTCAAAACTAAATAATCTCTTATCTCTTCATTTCGAACTCTCGTATGAAAATAAAAAAAGAATAGATTGAGATGATTTACTTGATTTCATGAACATTTATTTGATATGAAAAAAGTGGCAATCCCTTTGACAGAAATGGAATGATAGCTTTTATTAACTAATTAGCTAAAATACCTCATCTAGCTGTTTTTTCTGCATTCACAGAGTAATCTTTTTCGGAGGAATATTATTCATTTCAAAAAAAATAATTGAATTTCCAAAGAAATATTTTGTTTAAACTCATTTGTACATTTGATTAACTGTAGAGCTGCTTTATCGGCATCAATGTCTTCGAGTATAAAGACCAGACTATTGCGGTTAGTCTCGTTCAAAACAGAAAGACAAATAAGATGATGAGCATGATAATAACTCAATATCAAATAATATTAAAGAACATTACCTGTAATAACATAGATCTTTCAAATGAGTTTTATTTAAAAAAATATTAAAAGAAAAAGATTAAAATAATTATTAAGCGCCAATTTATGGTGTTTAAATCGTTCTATAATTTCGAAAAGATATTGAGGGGAAAAGAGTATGTTTATGAGCTATTAGAATTGATTGAAGAGTGAAGAACTAGGATAAAAAATAAGATTCAATAATAGTGTTTTTGTAACCACTCATCAAATAATCCCCTCCCCAGCTTGTAAAATGACAATTCAAGAAATAAAAAAAGCAAATTATGCTATTAAAGATTCATTCTCCTCATAATTAAGATATATTTTTTGGGTTTGTTCCATAAACTAAAACAACTATTTCGCTGACAAAATTTATAAAAATTTTAATATCAAATCACTCCTCTCTCTCTCTCTTGTGAATAAAAGATGATGAAGTTATCTATTATTCCTTCAAAATCATCTGATTCCCCTGAGCGATCGGGAACCTAAATATCCATATCATCCCCTGGGTTAAATGTTTCCTGCGAATCCCCCTTGAAGCAGCGGTCATTGAAAAAAATGAAATCCATGCTTTCAAATGAATCATAACTATCCCGTGTTATCGATGCATTGGAGTCGAATTATAAGACTGAAGAGGAATTAGATCTCCTAGCTAATTCAATAAAATCCAGTAATTTCTTTAACGAATACAGTGCATTCTTAGAAAAGCCTACATAAATGTCGAAATTATGCATGAATCTCAAGCATCAAGCATCAGTTGCATTTGAGGAAATTCAAGAAATTGGTGAAAAAGGTAAATTGCTCTATTTATTGATCGACGGAACTGCTTGGATCACCATAAACAAGAAATTAGCATCAGCTGCTGAGTAATAAGAAGATGCATAATTGGTGAACTAAATCGAAGAGAGACTGAGTGAAGCTGCTGAGCGTGGTACAATCGATCCTTTATGCATTCTCACAGCTGAGGAGTTGTTTTCCTATAAATACCCCAAATCGATGATTCTAATGACTTTAAATACTGGTGATTTTATCGGGGATGTTGAGTTACGACACAGGAGTGTTAGAAGTACTGGGATATTCGCAAAGACACCATTGCATTTAGCTACGCTAGATGTGGTAGTGTTTAATGAGTTATTTATGAGATTTGATAGGAGAGATATTCTTAGATTTTATCCGATTGAAAATACAATAAAGATATTCTAATCTACACCGATCTTTGCTAAGGTTTAAGAACCGATCATAGAGACTATTATTAGGACAGCAACTCAGAGATAACTAACCAGAGGATAAACACTTTATTCGCAAGTAATGATACCAAAAAAGGGAGATAAATTCATATCATAATATTGGTTTTTTTGTTGTTGATTAGGGTGATAAAAGTGATTCGATTTTTCTAATCCAATCTGGAGAGGTAGAACTACGAGAGAGAGTCACAGAGAAAGATAATGACATCGAATTACCTGATGAGAATGTTGGCGGTATGCTAGGATCAAAGTATCGTAAGAAGAAAGCATAATCCCGTGTAAATAGTGTCTGCGTTCTGGGAGTTGGAGAAATTCTAGGAGAAGAAACACTTCTTAACTTGGTTGGAAGTAACAACAACAGTAATAGTATCCCTCCTGGTAACTACTATCGCATGCACACATCAGTTTGCATTAGTTTAGGGTGCTCATTATTTGAGTTGAAAATAACCACACTGCTGTCGTTGCTACCGATGATTTAATGTGATTCCCAACCACTTACTTTGAGACTGCATTGGAGAAATGCCCTCGCTCACAGTAACTCCCTAATCGATTAGGCATTCTCACCGAGTAGTCGAGTGAATAGAAAACCATTGAATTCATAATTTCAGAGATAATTGCAAGCATTCTAAAGTAGTTTTTCAAATCCTTAAAAAGAAGAAGGATAAGATCAATCGAAAAGATTGATTTCCCTTGATAATTCTAATGCGATGAGTCACCTTAATCGCAGCAATAGCAGTATCAATCCTTACCATCACCATAAGAATGCTAAGAGCAATCAAAGCGATATAAATAGTAGCAATAACAACAACAACAACAATAACTCTGCATTTGAGAATTTATCATCGTCATCACCTGTACACTAAAAACCATAATAATCACCTGCTACGTTGTCGCCCATTCGAAGACCTAAGTAGCATTATTAATCATAGCATTTAATATCTGGGACAACAGCAGCTATTCCATCATCGGGATATGGATCTCCTACCAGCAAAACAAAACTTAATTCTAGCATAAATAACATAAATCATATGAACTCTCCTCCGCTATTAACTAGCACTAAATCTTTCGTAGCTAATCCTCCTCCTGTAGATCATTACATCGCATCGGAGTATTTCAACAATTATGGTGGATTCAGTGATAATATCGAAATGATTAAGGAGAATGATCACATGAGTTCGAATATCACCAAAAGTGATAGCTTATTAGGGTTAAAGAATCGATTGGGATGTATGTCATCTGGGTAAATAGACCATGCATCGTAGCCGAAAGAGTAATAGACAAGTAATTAATAGTATTCGATTCCATCGCAATCTAGATTCAAAAGTTCAGAAAGGAAGGTGCATTTGTTGAATTTAAAGAAACCTAGCATTGAGATTGATAATGAATTGTAGATGTAATAGTCCAGTAGCAGTAATATGCATTAATCAGCAGATGATCAAGTAGGAAATAAATCGAAAAGATCAACAGTGTAGTAACAATCTTAATAATACCAGTAGATCTCCCCTTAGAAGAACGATACGATACCATATTCTCCACCTAAGTCACTTAGAGCATCATCTTCTTAACCTGAAATCCGTCCTTGCTAAGATGCTTAGATTCACTAAAATCAACTCAATGATCGAATCACCTATCGCCGCTCAATGGAAATTGTCAGTGATAATAGCAAAGCAAATCTTAATTCAAGTGAGTAATAACCAACAAAGAGCATTCCACAAGCTGAAGGTAAGTAACAGAAGAAGAAAACAAGTAGTTTATTGTTATTATCCAATCAAAGCACTGATAGACTTAATTGTAATAATGTTAGTAATGATAGTATTAATAACATGTAGATTACTAGCTTAAGTAAGTAAATAGGATTATTAAGTAGTATGTATCATTTAGGGAGTGGAGAAGGAGGAGCTGATTAGAAAGTGAATACAGGGTGCAAGGAGTAGAAGAATTAGATAAGCAGTGAAAAATAGAATAATTAACTGAAGTTATCAGAAGAGAAGAATAGAATTGAAGGAAGTAGTAGAGAATAGGAGTCTAAGAAAATAGATGGATAGATTGATAGTAAGAGTGCACAAGAGGATAGGAATAATGGTGTGTTAGCAGATAAGAAGAAGAAGATAGAGAACTCAGCAGACAAATTAACTAGATAAACAGGTGTGATTAGAAATCGAGGGAAAGATTAATAGCAATAATAGCCTTCTAGTTCTTTGAAATCTCGATGGTAGAATATGCTTACGTAGATTGCAGACTCTGCGCAGTCGAATAGCTCAGAAGATATGTTAGTAAAGTCTCACAAGGATGCAACTATGCATAGCACTACTGAGAATAGCAATAATTAAAAGGATCAGAGTTACAACAACAATAACAACAACAATTATGGATCTAAAATAGTATCTACCAACAAAGACAGCAGTAGCAGTAGGGCAAATAAAATCAATGCATCGAAGGATCTTAATAACCAAACAACTACAAGCAGGAATGGATGTAACAGTAGCTGCTAGCTTTATAGCATATTTAAGTTTAACGATGGATTTGAGAGTACTAATTACTACTCTGATTTTAGAAGGTAAATCAAAGAGAGACTGTAACGGTCACATGTATCCAGCGTAGGAGAAGAAGATCAATAGGTAACTGCAGTATCAGCAATAGCAGGTGCTTCCATCATTGGACAAAGCTAATCATAAGAAAGAAGTATCAATCACAAGGAGATCTAGCTAAACTAAGATTCTTAATAGAGACAACGCCTTCAAGTAGCAAAGCAATAATAGCATGACAAATCATTACAGGAAGGCTCTGTGGGTTAGTAGTAATAGTAATAGATTAGTTCCCAAAGAAGACAAGGAGATATTGTTAGTAGTAGTTATTTCCCGAAGTAGCATTTTAATATCCTGAGCTAGAGGAATCCATAGAAAGCACATAAGTTCCTGGATACATCTGCGAATATTAAAGACAATACAATTAGTTTAACTTCCAGGAGAGAGAAGGATAAGTAAGATATTATTAAAGGAGGAGGAGGAGGAGGAGGAGTAAGAACACAACAACAAGCAGGAGGAACAGTAGGAAATAGTTCTTGTGTTTATCTACTAGATCAGACAGATCAACTACCAAAGAATTCATCTAGTTCTTCGTTTAGTGACAAAGCATACTTACCGATTTCTTAAAGGAATGCGCAGAAGCATGCATACCATCATCATCATTAGCAATACTTCCAGCCGTAGTTCCATTAGAAATCATTCTCCAATGAAGCACTCTCTATATATACTTCAGCACCAAGATTCGATGCTGTAGATAATAAAAGGATAATCGAAAAGAATATTAATAATAACACGAATAAGAATTCCTTGCTAGCTAAGAAACTATCAGAGATGGTTGCTTAAAGCTAGAGTTAAAGTATTATTCATGAAGCGATAATAAGGAGAATTCATTGTAAAAGAGACATAACTGAAGATATGAGTGCTGCTAATAGCAATAATAGTATGAGAATAATGCAAAGGAAGTAGTAATAATAATAATAGTTATCGACATCATCGAAAGATAATAATTCAAAGAAGTAGTACATGATGAATGAAGAAGAAAAAAGAAGAGATATAGGTATTCTAGGGATATATGAGAAGGGTTCAGGGAGAGGAACTAAGGAAATTAGTAATAATAATAATGGAGTTTAATAAGGTAGAATATTTGAGAATATCTGAGAGGAAAGAGATATTAAAAAGATAATAAATCCAATGAAAAGAACGTTTTTTAACCTTGAATAAAAATGTTATCAAACAATAAAAATATAATAGAAATATACACAAACAGATTTAGGATAGATAATTGTATTCATCTCATTTCTTATAAGTTTGCTGTTGTTATTGGTATTATTGTTGTTGTTGTTGTTGCACTTTAGATGTCTCGATTCTCTAGAAAGGGCTAGAACTTGCATGTTGCTGTTATTATTATTATTATTGTTGTTACTGAGAGAACTAACGAGGTATTAAGTTTTGTACATTATTGTTATTGTTGTTATTGCTAGCATTACTGTTACTATTACTGCCGCTGGAATTATTACTATTATGACTAGCATATCTTACAGGCACAGGAAGTGGTCTAGGACTGGAGTCCCTGTTTGAACTGAAATTACTATTCTCTTATTGTTTATTACTAAAATAATTAATATTATTATTGCTATTGTTTTCATTTGAAACAGGCTATTAACGTAGATAATTCGAGAAACTAGCTTATCCACCAGCAGCAGAAGATGGGTTGTATCCTTATTGATTATTATTGTTGTTATTTGGTGTGAAACTATGGATTTTATTGAAATTTTAATTATTTGGGATGTTCTGATTCGAACCAGAGTTGAAGGGAGACAATGATGTGTTACCTTGAGAATTGCTAGTGTTGTTTTAGCTTTTAGATTTATTGAAATTATTAGGAATCAGTGGAATCATTGATAGCTACTATTACTGCGATTATTGCTGTTTTGTTTATCCAGCTTCAACATGTGATAGGCTACCACTGCTGTTATTTCCATTACCACTTGGGGGTCTATTCGTGAATCGATCTTTGGATCGTTCTCTTCCAGATGATTCCTGTGGTTCTTTTTTGGTTAGGAGCTGTAATTATAGGTACTTCTTTTCCATATCAGAGAAACGAGCTTGCTTAGTGCTGAGATCATTTTTCAAGTCTTCTATTTCCTTCGAACGAGACTGCACAAAAAGAGAATCAATTAAGAATCATAAAAATAAGGGAAAAGCATAATAAAACAGGTAAATCATAGAAGAAATAATCATATTTTTATGCTTTGGACAACTCTCAATTCACTTAAATCTTTCTTGAAATAAACCCTCTTACTTGCAACTGTTGAATCAGCTACTGCTCGCTGCCAGCACCATTGCGCACAACACTATTAACTGATTTATTATTATTCTTCAATTCTTCTTACATTTACGCTAATTAAATCGCTAAATCTCTATTTTCCAACTTCAATTTCGTATTCTCTTCTTTGATCTTATTCACCAATCGTATCTTCTACTCCGCATTCCTAAACAACCACAGAATTACATCAATTTTCAAGCATAAATAATCAGAAATCTCAACGAAATTATCCTTACTGATGCCCTCCAAGTAGAACTAAATCATTATGCAACGCATCAACATCTGCTTGGAGACTTTGCTTTTCTTCATTCAAGACTTAACTTAGTTCTATGACCTCTTTTAATTAAGTTTTCAAGTTCAACTCGCTTTGTTACAATCTTTTCGAAACAAAACCATAAATAATTAACAAAACAACTCTTCCCAACCCTCTCTCTTCCCTTCCTATTATTTTACTTCTTATAATCCTATGCGACATTCGCTTTATCTCTAGCCGTTTCTGCTAACGAACTTCTGAGTAATTCATTCTTCTACGTCAACTCATTAAACGCATCCATGATACTATTATGCTCTTACAACAACTTAGCATACTACTCCTTAACTTCCCTCAAATCTGAATCTCTCTACTACACAAACAGCTACGTTCTATCAAAGAATTACTTCAGTTCCGCTTTCGATTCCTCAATTTCCTTCCCTTTTTACTCCAAATCCTTATTCTTCTACTCAATATCCTTATTATTCCTATCAATTTCTTTATTCTTCATTTCCACAACTCTTCTTAATTCCCTTAACTCCTATTTCATCGCTAATTAAGTCTCATTTGCTTTCTACAATTCTCCAACTTGAGCTGCTATTTATTTCTCAAATCGTGCAAACTCCACATGATTATGATTCTCTTCGTCTTCCCGTTTACTTAATTCCACTTTGAATTCATCTAACTTACTAACTAATTACCTATTCAACTCTTCTTGCGATTCTTTTTCTTTTGCTAAATATTCATTCTTATTCTGCATGTTAGCGACTAATTATTTGAAATTCTCTATGTCTTCATCGTTCTCACGCAGAATATCTGATTTCTCTGATTCATACTATGCCTTCTAAAAAGCGACAAAAACAAAAACAAATTCATAAAAAATAACTCAAAATATCCAATAAATTAACTAAATATATCCATTTCTCTTACAATCTACTCGATCTACACTGACAGCTTCTTATTCGTCCCCATAAGATTATTATAATCATTAACTTTCATTTAGTTATTCTTCTGCAAAACATCATTCTAACTTAAAATTCTACTATTTTCATCTTTCAAACTAACTATCTACTATTTCAATTATCCAATCTACCCTTTAATCTCTATTATCTCATTCGTCTTATCTTCAATCTCCTTAATATTCTATTCCTAATTTAAACTCAATTCTTCATTTACCTTCTTCAACTATAAACTCTATTACATAATCTCAGCGATCTACTTCTGCATAACTCCTTTTTCATTCAATAACAACTACACTTATGCTCTATTCTCTTCAATTCCCTTAACCTACTTATAACTCTCTTATTCTAGCTCCTTAATCTACTGTTTTCTCTTAACTAATTCATCATTTAACTTGTCAATTTCTTTCTTATTTATATTCTCAGATTCTTTCAAAACTTAACTGTTTTCTTATTTAACTCTTGCTAACTCCGATTACTAACTTTTAATTAATTCTTCATATTAATCCTTCGAAGCAGTTACTAAACTACTCAGCTATCTCTTCGTAGCTTCTAATGCAACAGAAACTTTATCTTTTTCTCTTAACAACTATCCAGCATTATCGACTGCTTCTGCTAACACAACTTACATATCTTCCTTTTCCTTCACCAATTTCATCAAATTATCTCTTTCTTTTTAATATTTCTACATCAATTCATCCTTCAATTCAGTAATTGCCTTCTTCTGTACTTCTCCTAATTACTACAATTCCTACTACTATTCATCTCTCATTGCAATCACCTAACCCTGCAATATCTCCTTTTACTTTATTTCTTCATCTATTCTCTTTTCATAATTATCTTTCAAACTCTAGATTTCCATTTGATTCATCTATTTTCCTTCATGAATTTCGTTATCTTTCAATGCAATTAACTCATTTAATTTCCCACTAACCTAGCTATTTATCCCATTTAATTAATCAATCTAGCATATGTATTTCTATTAAATCTCTGCAATAACACTATCATGCTAGTTTTTCAATTCTTTTACATTCCTTTCATTTTCTACAGTCATCTCTTCCAATTGCACTTTGAACTGCTATTACACGATCACTTTCTATTACTCAACAACTTCATTCATTTCAAGTTCATGCTGTATTTTCATTTCTCCAATGGAATTTCTATGCTATTCTTCAAGTTATTTCACCTTTTCTAACCAGCTATTTCTCTCATTTCCTTGATTCTCTTGCAGTTTATTCACAACTCTCTCATTCTCTTCTATTTTCTCTTCCATCTTTGCCTTTAAATCTACAATTTCATTTATCTGTGTTTCAATAATAACCTCCTTTTCATTGATTTCTCCTTCAAGTTCTTGAATCCTTGCTTTCCCTGAATTAACTAACATACTAAGTTGATTTTCTTATTCTCTCAGCATACTAATTTCCTATTTGTATCTCTCTACTTCTTCACCTGATTCTTGAATAACCTTTCCATTAGACTCCTACTCGATGTTCAAATCCTTCAGCTTCTCTTCCATCATCTAAACTGTCTAATTAAGTGATTCAATATCTTTATTTTTTCCTTCAATATCCTTCAGTAACTCATTCTTCATTGTAGAATGTTATTCAGCTTATGTAGTTTATTCTAATTTCAACTAATCACACTCACTTCCCAACTATTAGTTCAGATTCCTTTCTTTTTGTAATTCTTTCTCTAGATTAGCTTACAATGCTACTTAGTTCTCTAATTCTTAACTCGCAGAGTCTAATTTCTTAATAGTCTATTTCAATTCCTCAATATCTCCTTCATATTTCCCCTTAATCTCCGATAAATTCCCTTCCGAAATCTCTCTAATTCTTTTCTTTTCTTCTTCTAAATCAGCAACCTTCTTCTCCAATAAACTAACATTCTACTTCAATTCCTCTATCTATTCTTCCAACTAAACTACTTTTTATTCTTAATTTCCCAATTTTTCCTATTATTACTCACTTTATCCCAATAATTCTCTCTATTTTGCATCTAAACTTTCTTTCAAAACACTAATTTCATTATTTGTATTCTCAATTAGCTTATTGTTCTCCTCTTTCAACTCTCTTAAACTCTCCTCTAATTCCTTAATTAACACATCCTTCTTTTCAATCAACTTTCCTTAATCCTCTAAACTCTTCTTTTTCTCCACCTATTCCTCATGTATCCTTTATATTTTTTCATTTTTCTAACCCACCTCATCTTCTAACTCTGATACCTTCTAATTCAAATCTCCTACTAATTTCTTCTCCTTATCACCTTCTTATCTAATCTCCTCTAACTTTCTCTCTTATTGCACAATATGCTCTTCCTATTTCTCAATTGTATATTTCGATTCTTTCAATTCTTCTTTGATTTTCTCCAATTCTCTCCCATTCTTCGCCCATTCGCACTAAGCAATTTCCTTCTCTTTCAATGCTTCAATGTATGTCTCCTGAATCTTATCGACTTATTATCTAAGGTGAATTACTTATTCTTCACCTTCAGCACTCATTTCCTTAATTTTTTGACCTTATTCTAGAATACATTCATCTTATTATCGTATCTTCTCATTCAATTCCTTAGATTTATCAGACATCTACTTCAACTATTCTTCAAGCAATGCTGTATCTCTCTCAGCAATTTCTTTTTCTTTGAGAACCTAAATACATTTTTCTTTCATTTTCTCTAGTTCTTCATGATGTTTCTTTTCTTCCTCTTCTGCAGATTCAGTTCTTTCTTTTGTGATCTTCAAAATTCTTTCTTCTTATTCTTACATCTACAAATCTTGCTGTTTTATTCTCTCTTAACACTCAGCCATCTCCTGAGTTATTTTCTTCAGTTGCTCATCTACTTCTAATTTCTCATTTTCAACAATTCCCTTTTCTTTCATGATTTCATCATATTTCTCTTAATTCTTCACATTTTTTTCCTCCTTTTCTCTTAACTCCTCCTCCTTTTCCTTAATTATCTTCTCCTTCTCAACAATTTTCTCTTCCAATCTCTTAATTCTCTCCTCTTATTCCTTAATCTTCTCTTAACTATCTTCACAATCTTTCTCCTTTTCCTTCAACTCCTAAACAAACATTTCCTCCTTCTCACCCATTTCTTCTTTCAATTTTTTAATCTACTCTTCAACTTCTCCAGCAAATTCCATTTTGAGCTACCCAATTATTCGTTCTTAATCAACTATTTTCACATCCTATTAACTTACTTTCTCACTTAATTCCTTAATTTCTTCTTCCTTCTCCAATAAATCCTATTCTAATTCGAATATTCTTTATTCTGTATCCTCTTTTTCTTTAAGCAATTCATCTAATCTCTCCTAAACCTTCTTAGCTTCTTCCTACAAACTTTAAATCTAATTTTCAGCTTTTAAATTAATTTCCTTAACTCCTTTGAGTTCCTAATCCTTCTCGACAATGATTCTATCTAACTCACTTATCTTCTCCTCACTCTCCATCATCTATTCTTATAATTTCACCATTTCTTTAGATATCTCTTCTCTCTCACTTTTAACCCTTTCTACCTCAATCCTAGCTTTCTCTTAAACCTTTCCAACTTCTACCTACATATTCTCCTTCACTTCCTATGTTTATCCATTCCCTTGCTCCTTAATTTCCTTGATTTATTCTAATTATTCTGTAATCTACATATCCTATTCCTCTATTTTCCCTTACAATTCCTTCAATTCTCCCTAAATCTACTCACACTTTTATTCTAGCAAACATCTCGCACATTCAGCTATTTCCTTATCTTTCAACGCTGCTTGACATACTTCCTTAGCCTTATTCACTTCTTGCTGAGTAATTTCAATCTAATTTTTCCTATTAATTTCATATTCCTCCTATGCAGCTACTAATTTTTCCTTCATGATTCTTTCCAGTTAGTTATTCTATTCCTTCAGTGCATGACATTCAACTTTACCTTAATCCACTTACTATTAAACTTCAACTTTCTCCTTATTCAACCCCTCAAGCATATCCAATAGTTTCTCATTTTCTGTCTTCAATTCAACATTTAAATTAATCTATTTTTCAATTTATTCACTTATTTCCTTAATCTTATCCTATTCTATCATCAATTATTCCGTCAATTCCTTTATCTTTCCTTCATTTTCTCCCTTCAATTCTTCTAATCTTCCATTTTCCTTTTAACTCTCTTCTAATTCCCCTTTCAACATCTCATTCATCTCCTTTCCTTTACCAACCTATTCCACCAAAATATCTTTACATCCCTTCAATTCCTTATTCTCCTACTCTGCCATCTCATATCTCTTTCCCAATTCTAAATTCTTCTCCTCTAACTCCTAAATACCTCCCTCTAAACCAGTAATTCTCTCCAAAAACTCTCCATTAGCTTTCTCCTTATTTTCACTTTCTCTCCTAACATTCTCAGCTTCTATCTCCATCTCAGCAATCTTCCTAGTAGTCTACTCAATCCTCTCCTTGATCTATTCGTTCTCTTTCCCAACAGCTAATAATTATCCTTATAATTAACTATTCTACTCATTCAATTCCTCTAAATTTCCATCTAAAATATTCTTTTTTTCCTTGATTTCTTCATTCTCCTTCAGAACAATTGCTTTTTCCTGAGTTACACCCTTCAACTATTCAACCATCTCCTCATTCTTCTTCTCCATATCTTGAATCTCTCCTTTCATTTAATTCTCCCTGTCCTTCATTCCTTTAATCTCTTCACTTTCCATTTCCCTTTATTTTTCCATCCTTTCCTATTCTTCCTTTAACCCATTCATATCTCTCTTCTTATCTTCCTCCTTTTCCTATTTCAACCTTTCAATCTTCTTAATCCCTGAATCCCTCTCTTCTTCAACCTTTTTAAGTTATTCCTAACTTTAATTGTTCTAACCTACCAACTCTTCTATCTTATCTTTCAACTCATTAATACTTTCCTTAGCCAATTTACTCTCTTCCCTTAGATTCTCAATCTCAACCTTCTTAGATGATATCTCTTCATCAGCATTCTTCTCAATATTTTAATTATTTTCAGATAACTCCTTAGTTTTCTCTTCTAATCTAACAATATCCTACATTTTCTCATTTTTCTCCTATCTAATCACCTTTAATTCTTCTTCCAAACTACCATTCTTCTCTGAAATCTTCTAATTCACTTCCTTCAATCTATCAATCTCCTCATTCAATTCTTAAACAATTTCGTTTAACTTATCAATCTCTCCATTCAATCCTATCATTGTTCCTTCATATTTCTCTTGATTCTCCTGCTATTCCTTCAACTTATCAACTCTTTCCTTCTTCAATTCTTCTATTTAATCTCCCACTAATTTCAATTCTACTTCCATGTCTTTATTTTTCTACTCAAAAATCGCTCTTTCTGTTTATCTCTCCTCTGCTATTTCCTCAATCTTAGCATATTTCCCCTTTTACTCCCTATTTTCTTCCTCCATAACTCTATTTTTCTCCACCAAAACACCAACTTATTCAGTTAATTCTAAATTTAATTTTTACAATTTTTAACTATCTTCCTTCATCACTTCTAGCTCCTTCGTCAAACTCAATAGCCTACTCTAAACAATACTATATTCTTACAATTATTTCTCATTACTCTCTCTTAGACTATCATTTTCCTTAATAATGTTATCATTTTTATCCTTAATTCCATTAATTTCTTCTTTAAGTTACTAAACTTCATTCTTACAAACAACCAATTTCTCCTTTAAATCCGATTCAATCTCAGACTATTAACCTTCCCTCTAACTGCTATTATCATTTTCATTACAATTAATACTTCCATTTTCTTTCATTTCTATCTCTTTCTCCTTCATTTAATCTCCATTTTTCTTCTGCTATTCAATCAATTCCATTTGCAATTCATTCACTTAACTCGTTAACTCCTCAATCTACCTTCTAAGATCATCTACTTTTTATATATCTCCCTTATCCATTCCGATTGCACTCGTATCCCTCTTACTATCTAATTTAATCTCCCTTGGACTAATATATCCTAATTCCTCTGATTCCCTCAAAATTAACTATTCCTCTCGTTATTAAATATCCATTTCTCTTGATTTAATATCAATATCTTTTAAATTAATTTCTGATTCTCTCTTTTCAACTTATGCAACTCTCTAATTCAACATAATCTCCAATGACTTAAGCTCTGCATCGATTCTATTATTCTCTTCATTTGAAGTATCCTAAACACTCCCCTGCAATTTATTATTATTATTATCTTTTTCAGAACTATCATTAATAATATTATTGCTATCTTTCTATTTTCGTCCACTACCATTCGAATTAAATCTTACTTTTTTGTAATCTTCAATCTCTTTCTCTCTGAATCTCAATGTTTCACTGATAATCTCAATCTACTCCGCCATATCTTTCTCCTTCAATTCCATATCATGGATTTGCTCTTAGAGTGACTCTGAGCTAACCACTTAACTCAACGCATTCTATAATTCACCTATTTACTTTATAAACTCTTATTTTTCAATCGAAGCATCATCCAACTGTTCAATCAAGGAAAGATTCATCAGATGTTTCTCATATAGCATCCTTTTTGTCTCTTCTAACTCTTTCGCATTTGCTTATCGTTCTTAATCTGCTTATTTCGAGATCTTCTATTTTGCCATGAGTGTATCACTTCTCCCTCGAACATTCAACTTATTCGTTTCTTCGAGTTCTAAATTCTTTTCCTATAATTCTCTGACTCTTTACTGCAAACTCACGATTTGCTATTCACTACTCCCACTGTTGATTAGCTTTTTCAAATCGTGAATTATCTCTTCATGCTAGATTTACCTGAATTCAATTAGAACCTTTTGTTTTTCTAATTGATTTTTCAGATCACGACTCTCTTCGAGTGCTTGCTCAGCACGGACAGACTCCTCACTGCTCTTATCGCGCCATCTAACAAAACAAATTACACAAATATAATACAGTTCCATAGTGAAAACAATATCTTTTTATCTTTTACCTTCCGAGTTCTCTAGTAATTGACTCAATTTCCGACTTATGTTCTTAATCAATCTTTGACAATTATGCTTCTAATTTCTTAGATCTATCTGGCGATGGCTTTTCAACAACATAATCTTGCATTTACTGAAATGCATTATGCAATTAGACCCTCTGTTGTACATCACCTTCGATCTTCTCCAGAAGAATTTTCAGAATCTAAAGATTATCAGAGAGCTACACAGGAATTGATTTAATTAGACTCTCATTGTTATCCCTTTTCCCAGGATAATTTATATTCAGCAACTACAGCTAATGTGTGGGCACTTTAGCTGACTTACTTATCAACTAACTGCAGTACTATTACCTATCAAGTAACTTCTGCACAGCGTTAAGTTATGAATTCAACAATGTTGAGTGCTAATTATGAAACAACACAAGCTACTCCTATGTATTCATCTTCTTCATGAGTTACCCTTCGATACATTCGATTCTCCTTCTCTACAGCATAATTACCGTTCGATATGATAACTCCGTCTCATGCATACATTCTCCGCATTTCAATACTTAGACCATTTCTTCCCTAGTTTTGCTGATACTCTCCGCAATATGCATCTCCATATTCTACGCACATTCCAAGTAATACTAGCATAACTCCTAAGACTCCTTCATCTTAATGCTTTCTTCTTTGAGTCTCTTCGCTTTGTTCTCAAGGGATTCACCTTTTCTCGATTGCGTGGGGGAATTCTATTAACTTGATAAGATACTCCAATTACTTGTATTCTTATTAGCCATTTCCCTATAAAGCATATTTTCTTATTTCAGCAGCTTAATCTACTAAATCAACGCTTCAATATTCCCAGAATGATCTTCGTTAATCGATACTTTATTCTTAATAAGTTTAGCTCTTTTTGCAAACTTCAAAGTTGACAAAGTCTCTTGAAGAGCACTGCTAGCGGGGGAGATATTCGCAATTAGTCTTGTTTTGCTATTCCCACCTAAGCTATCCTTCAACAGGAACGTTAATTTACTGTCTCTGTAGTGAATATGTCTGTTCCTGCCATTATCAACTTCAACTAACGCGTTGATTACATTTCCTAAGACACTTAGTGATCGATTGATGTTACAGCCTTCTTTGAGTCTATCACCAGAAACATTTGTTTGTTTTGTGCGCTCACTTCCAGCTAAATCTACGAAATGAAAGCGACTTGTACGCAATTACGTTAGATTATTCACAGTGATTTTAGATTAAATGTTGATGCTGAAGACACTGTGAGAGCGAGATGATTCCACGTTGAGTTATGTCGCACCATTGTGGCGGTTATAACCACCTTTCGTTAATAGCTCGATTGATTCATTGAAACTCATTGTGACTGTTTCACTCAGACCTTCTACGTACACACCCTAAGGAGAAGAAGAAGAAGAAGAATCAAATCACAAAAACAGTATGAATGATGCTTGGTTTGTATTTTTCAGTCTAAAAATCTTACTTTCTTGAGATCTTCCCTGAGTTAGAGATTCGAGTTAGCTTCACCGAGAAGATCGATGATGTGTTCATTGTAAATCTCGAGATACGAACATTTCAGGAGATATTCTATATCTTGAATTCGAGAAGATTATTTTATCTTGCCGAAGATATATTCTAACACTCTAGGTAGCATTCCTCGAGATGGACTATTTAACACGCTCTCGATATTGCTAGAACCTGTGATAGTGTATGTCTTACCTGCACCGGTTTAACCATATGCGAATATGCAACCATTGTAACCTATTATTAGAAGGATGGGGAGGGGATTATAATGAGAAAATAACTTTGAAAATAACAAAAAAAAACATTTTTTATTTTCTTATTACCTTCCAAGCAGCTATCTGCAGCAGGGAGGACAACTCTATTGAAAATCTCTTGCTAAGTCGTGTCAGGTGTGGCAACATAATCGAAGATGAATGGCTTAGATGAATCGCTATTATTGTTGTTTTGCGATGTGAAATTGTTGCTGCTATTGCTGTTTGGATTGGTATCTAGACTGATTTGATTGGGCTAATCAAGACGCACAATATAGATCTCATTCTCTTGCTCTTCTCGCTCGTTTAATGGTCTAACACGAACACTAACATGGATGGATGTCTTCTCGCCTTCATTGCTGTTGCTGCTAGAACCCTCGATACCTCCTTATATCATATTAGACATCTCTTTCTGATACATAATTCGATAGTATGGAGTATTCTTTACAGATTCCTAATGGAATAAATGCTATTAATCTGCTGAAGCCTATGGGAATTCGATTTCAAGGGAAGATATATTTGGAAGATTCCCTTTTGAATGTGAATCAGTTAGTTGAGTCTCTCCTGAAGCTTTACTTGTATCTTTCTTGCTGTTTTTTGAAGACTTGAAAAACAAAAAGACTCTTTAAATTATTTTTTTTGCTTTTGTTATCTTCTTTTTTTGTTTTTTTTCTTCAAATTGACTTTACACTCCACAAATTGTTTTCATTTGCTGCCTTTCACTATGTTAAGCACGTAGGGAAAAGCAAGTTAAAAAGGACTATTTCTTCGCCAAAATAATGGATTTATGTATGGTTCTTCTGAAAAAATCAATGTAAATTTTGGAATCTTTTAAAAAAAAATAAGGTATCTTGTTAATGGGAATTCAAACGAATAACAAAGGGGATGTGTAATCCGTAGAGAATCTGAAGATAAATTAATTTAAAAAAGAGCTTATTCTGAATGTATCTTAAGATGCAGTGAAAAATCTTAAACACTGATAATAGCATTAGAAAAATAACAAGAATTATCTTGTGCATCTTTTTTAGGATTTTTAATTAATTTGAATCAGCTCTCGATTCCAAAAAAGAAGGTTATCAAAATGAAGACTTAATGAAGATTATTATTATTATTATTGTTGTTATTATCTACAAAATCTAGTCGAATTTTCTTTTCTTTTGTTGAAATTTTGTCCTAGATTAGATAATGCATAACAATTATTTTGCATTTAAAAATTAATAAAAAATTGATGTTTTAGCATCTGAAACAGAATGCATAAATTGTCAATCAAATGAGTTCATATCGAGAGATTCAATGATTTGGATTTTTTTTAACGCGGGAACTAAATAAATCGAAATTGACTTTGATTATTTCGCAAAAATATTCTTGCTTGTCTTAGTGTAGATCAAGAAATAAACCAACAGGAAATTCCTGGGAGATATATTTCCAAATGGATCATAAATTAATCAAATAATAAATATAAACAGATAAATCAGAAAACAAGAAAAATCTAAGTTAAGGTTGTTTTGTTGTTATTTTCAGTGAACCAAAGATGGCATTCAGAGATATTGCTTAAGGAATAAGCTTAGAGAGGAGAGTTCAAATATTTTACGAGAAAAATGGCAATCAAGATACGCCAAGCAAGAATTCCATTTACACTAGCAGATCAGCTAGAAAAAGAACATGCGATGAGTAAAATGTTCATCTGGATACATCTTTCTCAAGATCTACTACTTCTATGTCTCCTTCATCTTAGAAATCACAACCAAACTCATTACTAGCAGTAAAAATATCAGATGACTGTTAAAATCAAGAATGGTGCTGCGGTTAAGAAAATAGCTATGAAAGTGAAGGAGAATCATTGTACTAAGAAGAATGCGAGGAAGAAGATGAGAAAGATAAAGATAAACCTGATTAATAGCAATAAAACCTAAACAACTAGCAGTAGTAGCAGCCTCCAAGACCGAATAATTAAGCTTCCGAAGATGGTACAGTTGAAGTAATTCTAAGATTAGAAGACTCTCCTCTTCGTCAGAGTAATTCCCATAATTCAAGATCCAGACAATATGCTGGAAGAAGCGTGTTCATATAACCATTGGAATAAGCAGATGTAATAGGTTAGAACCCCAATTAATATACCCAACCTGAAGGTGGAATAACTGGATTAAATCAAGAACTAGAAATGCCATAAATAGAACAAGATCTTTACCTTCATTACTTGAATCACTTGAGAATGAAGTCTGCTGGACATTTCCCACCCAACAACATATATATGAACCTTTTAGCTAACAACAATGACAATAATAATAATAATAATTCGCCTTAGCAGAATAATGCTAATATTCCTTTCAATAATGCAATTGAAGGAGATGATGAAGAGGATTTTGAAGATGATGATGACGACGATGACGATGATTCTAAAAATAGTAACAATAATGGAGATGATTCCAAAAAGAATCCACATTAGGCTGATTTTCCCATTGTCCATAAAGCCAATGAAGTCAAAGTATCTTCTGGAATAAAGAAATCATCGAGGAGTAAGAGGTTTCCTTTGCGTTAAAAAAACAAGAAGAAGTAAGAAATAGTCAATCAAGAGGCTAACTAGTAACTGTCATCTCAAAGGGGACCAAGCATTTTCTAGAGACTTTTTGGATAGCGTTTCACTATTGAAAGTGAAAATTAAATACCAAATGAAGGGTAGGAATAAGAGGCAGAATAAAATGCAGAAATGATAGAACAGGAACAATAGGAGCCAGAAGAGGAGGAGAAATAAAATATTCCTGACCATTTGCCTCTACTACCCAATTAGGCACCATCGAAGCATAAATCTCCCCTATAGATTGCATTAGATAGAATCTACTCACAAATGGATAGCAGCCTCTTTCACTTTGAGAATAGATAAAATCTTCCTGAGCATATTCTTTCTCCAGATGGTTTCGTGATTTACAGAATCCCTTAGAACGAAGATAGCTCCAATCAAGGAGATTCTATTCTGCTAAGATTATGCTTAGAAGATTTACCTGAGAAGCTAGAGCTGCTGAAAATGGAAAAGGATTATCTGAGAACATCGAACTCATCTTATGCAAGGATATTCTTACTGGATATATTATATGAGACAATTAATGTGTTACCTCTGTCACCGGAACAAATACAAAGATTGCCTGATGTGATGAGATTATTTGAAATCATGCAAGATGTATTTACAAATGAATACTTGATAAATTTGATTACTGGAGGAGAAGATGTTTGGAGACATTTTAGAGCATTATTTGAAGTGCTGGATGATAGAGAATAATGGAAAAGTTTTAAAAAGATATTTGATAAATCGAAAAAAAAAGTTGAAGGAGAAGAAAAGAGTAGTAAAATAAGTGAAAAAAAGTCAGTAATCAAAGGGAAGGGTCAAAGAGAGACTAGAAAGAGAGGTAGTTAAGTTGTTGAAAGAAAAGATAAAGGTGATAAAAAGAAAGATAAAGAGGAGAAAAGAGAGGAGAAAGAGGAGAAAAGAGAGGAGAAAGAGGAGTAAATATAAGAGAACGATTATATTGTTATTGAGGATTATAACGAAATAATCTTTGAGTATGGGGAGATTGTTAGTGATAATGACAAACTGATTGAGAAAAAGGAAGAAGATTCTAGGAAACACAAAGGAAATTAGGGTCATGGTGATGGTGGTAGTGGAGGTGGTGGTGGAGATGATGATGATGATGATGATGAGGATGGAGAAAAATCTTCAAATAAAAGTGAGGATGAAGCTGATAAATAAGAAAATAGGTCTTCACCTTTGACACCTCCTGTTTCTGCTGCAGCTTCAGGTTTAGCTTCAAATCCAGAATCTGTCCCTCTGGCTGTTCCTTAACCCCAAGATCCAGTTGTTAATGATGGTGATAAACCATTTTCTTCTTCTCTAGCATAGAATTATTAGTAAGTAGGTTAACAATCATAATAAGAATGGTTGTGCAGTGATGAAAAAAATACTCTTCTTTTTTTAAGGCTGAAACAATTGTTTAACAAAGTAAAGAACATTGAAAATAAGGGATTTTACTCAGCTCGCATTCGATGGTAGCTGCATATGATTCTCCAATAATTACCAAGTGGAGATCAATGTTACCTGCCGATCTGCACTGACGAACAGAACACAATCTAGAAGGAAGTTGATTTAAAATTGAGATTAACATATCAGCAGTTAAGAGAAGCTTATTCGTAGATAAAAAGCTATTGCAACTGCTCAGAAGTTAAATAAATCGTGGACAGATTGATTGAAATCAAAGTCAGCAAATCATTTGGGTTGCAGAGTGAAGCCCAGAAGGTTATCTAGGCTGTGAGAACTCTCCATCATAAACCCTCAAAGTTGTTTAACTATGTTTTCAAATAAGGCAGTTTATAAGACTTTTTAGACTCTCACAAGATAGTTGTCCAAATAATAGCATAAAACTCTGTGTTTCGTTTACCAGAGATTGTAGAGTTCTTGAAAAAAGAGTCATTGTTTTGAATGTTATGAAAAAATATTAATTATATATAATTAAGTATTTGCGTTATCCCTGTTACACTAATTCTCCGTGGAAAATAGCGTATGAGATGTGTTCTTAAAGAAAATTAATTGTAAGAGAAAGAATGTAAATGTAAATGATCTATTAATTTATCTTAGAAGGGGGGATGTGATTGATATTTTCATTCTAAGATTTGATTGAGTAACAGCGTTGAAAAATATACTTGATTCCCATTGATTGTTCTACTTATTTTGAAGAAAAAAAACTTCATTTTTTAGAGTAATCTTGTTGGAGATTTTCTAGGAAAGATCATTAACTTTGCCATAAATAATTCAGGATATTTTTCATGCAAAAAGAAGTAAAGAGGTAAGAGATTAGCCAGTATTAATAACAATTTAGAGGATTAGTTACATGGATTTAAGATTATTTGATTTCTTAAAAAAGGAGGAATTATTATTATTCTTATAAGTTGCGTAACCAGCTTTTCTAATGCTTCAGCTGAGTAAATTTAATAAATGTAAAAAATTGAACCAATTGATTAATCATCTTCTGGAGAACAAAAAACAACAGAATATCAGTGTGTTCCAAAGCAGTGAGAATAATAAATGGGTTCATCTGCTTCCTCGCAGTAGTAGTAATAGTAAAGCATAGCTAAAGCCCAGTTACAACTCAAGAAAGATGCTCATCAAATGTCCAAATCTGATCCTGTTAGATGGCAGGAGCTAAAAAGTACATCATTTTCAGTCTCAATTTGTTTAATTTATCTACAAATCATCTCTGAAACTCAATTTTATCATAAAATATTAAAATATTTCCTTTAGAGCGTCAGGTCAAGCTTATGGATCGTTTAGAGCTGAGTGGTGCGCTTGGCTAGCCCTTAGAGCGCGTGGAATACATAATTCAATACCTTGAGAACAAAGGTGTCTTTGTGGAAGCAGGACTCTTAGGTCAAGGTGGAAGTGGATTCATCTTGAAAGCATTCAACGAAAAAGAAGAAAAACTCGCTGTGAAGATGCTTAAATGCACTACGAAAGATCAGATTAAAGATAACAAGCAAGAATATGCTGTGCTAAATCAATTCCACTCAGAATATGTCACTAAAGTCTATGATCAACTGCAGTTCGAATTCGACTCCGCTAACTATATGGTCATCCTCATGGAGCGATGCGCATGTAAATCAAACAAATAAAGCAAGAGAATTATATAATTGCTATTGCGGGAAATGAAAGTGAAGGGAAATAAGAATAAAACTAGATTTTTTATCATACCTATCAGAGGATTCTCATGAATAAATGCAGCCAAAAATAGGAAATAGCATATGGGTGTGTGTGGATGTGCTTCAAAATGAAAAGTGAATCAGTAAATTGAATTTTAATGTGCTTATTTAAGGTATTAATTAATCCCCCCCTTTTCACGATCTTGCTATCTCTCTCTTATCTCCCAGCTTAATATATTTTTTATTTACTTGAGGAATCAATTATTCATACTTATTTATACTTATTTTATACTCAATGTGACATTTCAAATTTATTTTAATATTTTTTGCCTCTAACAACCTAAGATGACCTTCGTAAATACCTGCAGCTTTCCAAATCCAAAAATAAACTACCTGGAATTAGGGAATTACTCAAAATGGCTGAATAAATGGTGCAAGGCTTGATGGTCCTTCATTCTAAGAATATCATCCATCTCGATATTAAACCTGCAAACATACTCTTCGGATTAGATAAAGTTTGGAAATATGGTAAGCTAAATTTATAAATATTTCTGCAATTTGTAGTATTAATTAAGTGTTGAATGTTTTGCAGCTGACTTGGGTGTTTCGAGAACACTTGCGAATGACAAATAGCATATCAGCCATCTAGTAAGATTTGATTTTTGCTAATACGCTAAACAACTTGTATAATCTCTCATTTTCCTTTTTAGAATGGATACACCGCAGTTTATTCCTCGCCAGAGCAATACCAGCTGATGTAGTTCAATGCATCTTGCAAAATCACCAAGAAAGTAACAATAAAGATGCATGAAAACCCTTGTTTTCTAGGTGTTGTATGTGATTGTTAGTATCTACTAAATAACTCCTCCTCCTGATTTAGTTTGCTTGTTTAGAGTGATATCTACAGCTTAGGGATAGTGTTCATGGAGTTAACTGGTGCAGAAGTAGAGAAAAAATGGCTTGTTTAACAGAAAACCCAATCGAAGGTATTAACTGAAGAAGCTTTGAATGGAGAATTCCCAGAATTCAACGAGAGAGTTATCATCCCAATGGTGAAATACAGCCATGAGGAGAGGATCGAACTGGATTAGCTCCTTGTTGTGATCTAAGACATGCTTGAAGGCAAGGTTAGACCAGCGAATACGAATTTAGCAAGATAGGAAGAAGACAAAATCAGCTTACCAGATCAAGACGATCCACTTAACTTTGATTCCCATAAGTACAAGCAAATCTAAATGCAATACAAAGCAGAGAGAAAACACATGAGAAACTCTATGGGAACTGCTCCAGAAGGATTACAAAACGATAACGCACTCAAGCAACTGATGCTACAATAGTCTTAATCGCAAGGATAACAGTAACAACAAAAGAGATAGCCTTCCGCGAAGAATTAGCTAATTATGTAAACTAAAGATCATAAGTTTTAGTAGTTCCCTGGCTCAAATGAAGACTCCTTTCACTTAACTGAAAGCTCTTCTCAGTAGATTGAGAACCATCCCTCATACCAACCAGAATAGTAGTATTATCTAACAAATAGCTTTGAGAACAAACGAGGAATCTCCCCTGGATTTATCAAAAAGCAAATCTTTGTAGGTTCTTCAGGGAATCCATTATAGAAACAGTACTCCATATCGCATGCAAATCTCCCTCCAAGCCCACAGACATCCTTGCCAGTGCTAAAACTTGCAGATAAGAACAATAGACCTCAATCTGATTATTACTTGAATTAAAGCAGCAACAATGGAAATAATAGCAATAACTACTAAAGAACTTCCAGCAATCCACCTACTCCGTAGTAGAATGGAACCAGCAAGAGTCCCAATCTTCCTAGCTTTTTTTCAAGTAAATCTATTAAATTCAATCCTGAGAAAAATACTGAATAGTAACAATACGATAATTCAGGATCTTATTAACATAATAACCTGTCTAGTCCTAATAAATCTATGAGAAAAACTAATCTTGGATAAGAGCCTTCTTTGTTAGGATCGAATGCTGCTGTTGGCGATCTTCCTAGACGTAGCATGTATGGGAAACAAGTCTTTTTTTAAAATCAAATCAAACAGCAGCAACAAAAATAGTATTTTGATTCCCCTGATTATTAAAGAACTCACACCCATCCTGATGAGGAAGACGATAGCAGAATAGCATAGATACTGCCATAGACTTCTCAAACGAGACAGGCATACAATAATATCCCAATGGCTCCTCGTTAATTTGAAAATAAACAAACCAATGAACCCCTACACATGATGAAGCAACAGTCGCAACTAGCTATGATAGCGTAAATGCAGCTTTTTTAGAATTATTAGAGATCAGGAGAAAACCATAATTAGATAGCTAACCCTGTGTTGAGGATATTTAATTGAAAGAGCAAAGGGGTGAAGTTGTTATTAGAAAATAAGGAAATATCTGCTACTTTTTTTAAAAATTATGTATAAAAGTTAATATTTGGGCTAAAACTCGATTGATTTGTGTTTCGAGTAGCAAGCAACAAGCAAAAAACGACTAAAAAGATGCTTTATTGACATGTCCTTTTGTGTTTGTTTTTATTATTTAGATATCAAAAGTAAATTAACTTTTTCTGGCTTAAAACTAAATATTTTTAACATTATCTTGATTATTCTGTTCAGCATTGAATTTAACATATCACTTCATGATGGAGTAAATGAGAATTCTGCATTTGTTAAGAAAAAAAATAGAAATTTCAATTAATCTAATTGGAGTAACTTTATTTTTTTTTATAGAATTCAGAATTGTTCTAAGGAGAATAGATATTGATATCTTCATAGAAATAATCTTTTTGACAGTCTGATAACTTATGGTTATATTTTGATGCAAGATTGCTTCTGATCTAGTTAAGAAAACAGAGCGACTTTCTTTAAGTACTCAGATTGGTATTTGTTTGGAACACAGGAGAATTATCCATCCAAACAATAAGAATGATTTGGAGAACTGTAACGGGAAAACACAAAAACCCAACAATCCAAATATTAACTCACCTTTCCTTGAGAAATTTATCGAATAGATATTTCAATATGATTCATCACCCAAAAATGATTCAAGAATTAACGCTAATTCTAAAAATAATTAATTTTACTATAAATTGTTTCAGAAATCCATCACAAATAATAAAAAGAAGTTCTATTTCAATTCAAGAGCGTACTATTAATTATTCTTGCAAATTGACTGTAAGCCTCGATAACATTGGAGGGAATCTAAAATAAAAAAGTAGTGTTATATTCCAATAAAAAAAGGGAGTTTTTATCTTCTTAATTAAATTAACGCAATTGTAACTCCTTTTCATTCTTTCTTAATTTCCCCTATCAATTATCTCTAATTCTATCTGTTAATTAATGGTTCTACCTCAAGAGTTACCCACACATTTCCTAAACAAAACTAAAAGTTTCTAATGCAAAAGATTAATAATCTTCAAGATACACAAAGCTTATTTTCACCCAAGATATATTACAGAAAAAAGGGACAATTTCACCAAGAAAAGAAGTTTAAAAACAACGATCTTTTTAGAATTTACATTTAAAACATGGGCTAAGAGTCTTCTAGCAATGCATCCTTTTCAGTTCATTCTGAGTAACGAAATAAACGAGAAGTTTTATCGGAGAAAATCGCTAGAAGTATTGGAGTTGACCTTAGCGAGGTTGGTGCATTATCATAATTTCTACTAAGAAATGGGTATAAATTATATGAAGCTGAGCTGGGAAGAGGAGGCTCAGCTGTAGTGTTTGCTGCTTCCTCAGCTGCTCATTAATTTTAAACCAAACCTCTAGCGATAAAGCTTGTGAAATGCATAACACCTGGAAAAGATTAAGATATTATCAAGGAATTTAACATCTTGAGATCTCTACAAAGCCCGCATGTAGTCGAAGCCGTAGACTTACTGCAATATTCATCACCCTATAATGTGATTCTTCTCTCAGTCATCGAACAATGCAAGTGTAAAGTTTCTTTAATTAGCTTAACATTTCAATACATAAGGGAATAGCAATTTTAATTGCCTTTAAATGATTAGGTTATTAAAAGGGTTTTTGTGGAAAATAAACTTTTCTAAATTTAATTGAACCAACTTTCAAAGTGCATGTACTTCGAAATCATATTAAGTTAATTAACCTTCTCCCCTTTTGTATTATTTCTTCATAAACAGATACATTACATGCATTTTTGCGAGAGCGCAATATCCTCAATTCATTAGACATCCTGAAGATTTGTCACTAGCTCTCTCTAGGGTTAAGCGCAATTCACAACCAAGATATTCTCCATTTGGATATCAAACCAAGCAATATTATGCTTGGATTCGATGGAAATTGGAAATTCATTGATATGGAAATATCCATGATTTTACCAGATAATCATCTAGCAGTTTCAGTAAAGACAATTTTTTAAATATACTACCTTAGTTTGTGATATTTTGACTTACTTCTTCTGGTTTGATTTCTCCTTAGAGTGGGATAACACAAATGTATTGCTCACCTGAGCAGTTACAAGATAGTTATTAAAGTTATTAAATGCATTCTCAAGGTAAAATCACAAAATCTAGTGATGTATACAGTCTTGGATTGGTGTTTTGTGAGATTCTTGGTGGACTTAAAGATAAACGATAAGTTATTCAGCATAAATCGAAAGAAGGAAATAGAACTGCAGTCTTAATAGATAACAGCATATTGAATTAATTCGAGTTGTAGCTTTATGAATAATTAATTTTACCTATGATATAACTGAATCCGAGGTACAGAATTGATATTAACACAGTGATCAGGATAATTAATCAACTTCAAGTATAACTTTAAGAAGAGAAATAGCAGACCTAGGTATTATCTTCATCAGGATCTAAATTCAGTCCCTTAATAACTCCCAAATGTAATAACTCATATGATTTTTAGGAACAGAAATCTTCGAGAATCAAAGAATTAAGATTTTCTTTGTCAGATCATAGACATTCTAAAATAGCCTTAGATAATAGTATTAGAAGTAGTTAAAACTATGAGAATAACAAACATAGTGCTTAAAACTAATTTTCAACTGATTTTCTGATAAAAGATAATAATCCTGAACCAGCTTTAGGTTAATTCAATACGAAATATCTCTTTAATCAAACAATCAATCAACACAATTGACTCACCAAATTTGTACTCCTCAAGAAGATAACTGCATAATTTGTGATATTTTTGTTGTTTTCATTCAATAGATATGATGAATTTATAATAATGCTGTTTTTTTCAATTAAATAAACAAATAATTAAAATCATAAATCAAGGTTATTTTGAAAGTATTTTACTCTTAAAAAACAAATTCAATGACAATTCTATGCCCTGATATCCCTTGCGTGAGAATAGCAGAATACAAAAGTTAAAAATGCTTATGGTTTTGTTGATCTACGAACCCCCCAACTTGATTCCTAAAAAAATAATCCACCAAATAATTAATTTGATTTATTGTAGACAGGATAACATTTCTAGCAAAAAACACCTGTATATTTAAATAAATTAATTTAGCCTTTTCCAACAATTAGCATTGGGAATTCTATGTGTTTGCGCGTGTGTAACTTCTTGTTTTTGCTTGACTTACGATCAAATTTAATAATTTCTCAAATCTAATTATTAGCAGCGATGTTTTGTTTTTTGAATCCATTTTGATTAATTGTTTAAGCATTTAGTATGGGAGAAGCCATCATAAAATGCCAAATACAACTGGAACTTTTGTCGTCTTATGGTGATATTTAAGGTGAACAACTGTTTTACCCTTCAAAAGTTTATTTATGACACTATCTTTTTCTTTGAAGTGATTCTTAACTAAAATATGTAAAATAAATTAAATTCTTACAAAATTAATAGAAATGCGAAGCTAGATCATAGGGAGATTGTTGGGTAAGTTTATGAGGGAGGATCTATCTTAGCGATTGCATAATCAAAGGAATAGTAATGAGATTTTATAAAGGAGGGGGAAAAAAGATTGCTAGTATGAAAAATGTATTCAAAATATTTTCGTTAAATCCGTTTGTTGTGTGGCTTGTTTCGGGCAGAGAAAAAGAAGCAATTAGACTCCCTGAAATAATCTTCTTTTCGACTTTACAGCGATGAAAAGTGTATTTGGTTGAAGCATTATGCTATCCGAAATTGACGAAGAAACTCTTATATTTGCTCTGTTGATGCATCAGTGCGTGGATTAGAGCATATACTATGAGGGATTATGACAAAATGATTCTCACTGATGGACAATATGTATCAATTAATTAGTGCATCACTCCCCACTTTAAATGGGGGATGGAATCGAGGCACAATTGATAATTCACTCTCAACGTAAACAAATCAAAAATTCACTCAAAACATAACAAATTCATAATTTATCACAAATATGAGCTCTCAAGTTGGACTCACAGGAGACATCCAAACTCTTACTAGCAAATTGCTCGACTAGCAATAGCACACCAAGGACGCAACTGGTGACTTTACTCTTCTCATTTCTTCTCTTTAGACTGCTTGCAAGTTCATCTCGTCGAAGGTTCGTAAGGCAGGTATCTCCAATCTTCTTGGAGTTGCTGACACTGGTGCCAATGCAAGTGGAGAAACTTAAAAGAAACTCGACGTTATTTCAAATGATGCCTTTGTAAACTGTCTTAGCACTTCCCACAAGGTCGCAGTCATGGTCTCTGAAGAAGAAGACCACCCAGTGGAGGTTGATTTGGACAAGCAAGGAAAGTATGTTGTGACATTCGATCCCTTGGATGGGTCTTCTAACATTGATGCTAACGTGTCTATTGGTTCAGTTTTTGGTATCTGGAGAAGAGTTACTGAGAAAGGAGAAAAGCCAACAGCTGCTGATTATCTTAGAAGCGGTCGAGAGATGGTTGCTGCTGGATACTGCATTTATGGATCCGCTACATAATTCGTACTTTGCTGTGGAGGCACTGTTGATGGGTACACACTTGATACCTCCCTAGGAGAATTCCTTTTGACTCACCCTGACATCAGAATTCCACAAAGAGGCAAGATCTACTCCTGCAACGAAGGATACACTTAATTCTGGGATCAACCTATGACTGAATACATCGAAAGTAAGAAGAATTGTGCGTCTCCATACTCCCTCAGATACGTCGGCTCCATGGTTGCTGATGTTCACAGAACCCTCCTCTACGGAGGAATCTTCCTCTACCCCATTGACAAAAAGGTAATTTAAATCGATTCACTAAAGGAAATACCCTTTTTGGTATGCAAAAAGCAAGCCAACCAATTTACAATTTCGTACTCTATTTCTTTCTCATACAAGCAAATTAATTATCTTCCCCCTTCTCCCCGTTTTCTTTCCATTTTCTAATCTTTTATTATTTTCTCTTTAGTCAACCAACGGCAAGCTTAGAGTTCTCTACGAGAGTCTCCCAATGGCATTTATCGTTGAAAAAGCTGGTGGCAGAGCAATCACTGGAAAAGAAAATGTTCTCGATGTTAAAGTCACCAACATTCATCAAAGATGCGGATTCATCTGCGGATCAACCGAAGACGTCAATGAAGTTGAAGCTCTTTACAAGAAATACAGCAGCTGAAACAAACAAAGAAACACCTCTTCATTCCCTCATAATTTATTTATGTATTATTATAAAGTATTTGTCTTTTTGTTGTGTTGTTATCTACTTTCTTAGAATTGCCCAACAAAAGGCACAATATTTCTTAATAATTACAAATCCACTTCATCCAATCTTTTTCTAAATATGTCAAACATAATAATATGCCAGATTCTTTTAGAAAGTATGGTATTTTTATAAAAAATCAAAATCAAATTTTCTAAAATATCCTTTTCAGAGAATAACAAAATATCTGCTCAAAACATTCAGCTTCAATTTGTTAGTTTAGAAGGTAAGTGCAGAAAATCCTTTAATATTTTATAATTAATTCAGCTTCGTAGATGGTGTGTCATCCAGGCAACACATATTATTAATGTGCGTCACTTTATAAAACCCCCCAAAATTAAATGCCTTTCTCAATTAATAAAAAATCAAAGCATATTTAAGCCAACACATACACATCGCTATCACAAAAGGACGTATTTCTTTTCGTATTTCCCTTATCTCACACAAATACTTACCTAAAAGTAATGTGTTTTTCCTCCGAAAACAATCATTTTTTGTTGATACTGCTGAATGTTTCCTTATCTTTTCCTTCATCTCAATCTCCTCAGCCCATATTCTTAGTTTACAGTGGAATAATCAGGATGCATCTCTAGAGCATTATTCTTCAACCGAATGATCTCATTGAAAGGCTCTGTTCTTCCTTGAAAGTTTCGGAATTAATCCCTCTCCAACATATCTTTTTTTTTTCATAGAAAACCAATGTTCAGAGGCATGGCAAGGGAGGGAATAGCAAATAGAATCAAATAAATCTCTTACCCCAATTAACTTTGATGTCGTATCTTGGCTCATAGATCGCTTAGACTTTTTGATTCAATGGGTTGTAGATTTTCTTCAAATGTTTGTCGCTAAACCAAAAACAAAAAATAATAATGTTTGTTTCTTTCAAACCAAATGAATATTTGTAAAGCAACATGTTGCTTGCTGATCTACCTTAGGATACTGGGAGTAGCGTACCTTGATGGTAGTTTTTAAGAATTTCTTAGAGGTTATTATTGTTGTTGTTATCCTTAAGAAACAAATTACTAATCTATTCCTTGATCTTCCAAATACTATTAACCTAATTGCTGTGGTTATTATTGAATCTACTGTGATTATTGGTATTGCTAAGGTGCAGCTGATCCTTAAATTCCTAAGGCAGCTATCTATCCACCTGGATTTTATGCTTGTTATTGCTAGTATGATTGCTATTGCAGTAGCTATTGCTACTACTCCAGTTACATCTGCTGTTATTTCAGCAGTTGGCTTTCCTGCTACAACAGCTATTGCTAGTACATAAGACTGTCATACTGGGTACTAGGTACATTGTTGTTGTTGTTTCCTCTTGAATTTGGGATTGCTCCTGGACGAGCTTAGAAAATATTTGAACTACTGTTATTGTTGAGATTATTTGCTTGTAAGAGCAGTGGAGATCTCATTTTCGACTGGAGCTGCTGTTACGAAGTTCTTAATTGGGATTGCTGCAGAACTTGCGAAGGTGTTCTAGGTTAGAATTGCTAATATTGCTATGTCTAAGGGGATCTAACCTGTTATTGTAGTAGTTGTTGCTGCTGTTGTTGTTGATCAGGCTACTATTGTAAATCTTCGTAATTCAAAACTTGCTAAGGAAGGTAAGTCTGTTGCTATTGCTGATTGGGGATGCTATCAGGGTAGGAATTAGGCTAATATTGTTGAGGGTATTGTTCATATTATGGTTATGGATTGTTATTTTAGTTGAGAATTGAGTTATTTGTCAGAGAAACTAGCGAAGAACTAGCTCTCAAATGTCTAGAATTACCAGTCCTCCGTTACTCCTAGGGCTAATATTGATTCTAATCTTACCTCATTTACATTGAAGGGAGCCTCTACTGCTGTTATGGGGGGAATTATTACTGCTATCCCTGTAATCCTGGAATATTCGGTTGTTATGACTAACTTCCAAGATCATAATTCATGAGATTGCTCCCTACTTTAGCTCTGTCAAGGTTGACTTATCTTGCTTCGTAATTATTCTTGAAGATATCCAGCGAATCAGCAGCTTCTCTCTCGTGGTCCTTATTAAATGAATCTTTGTGCTACGGAGCGACATATTAAGGCTCGACTAGCTTATTGTAGTGGAATTCATGGAAAAGTGGGTTTCTCATGACGAGTTTCATGTCCGCTTAACGTTGCACTAAACACCAAAAAAAGGGTTATTCGAACAGAATAAAGGTAAAAGGAAGGATGAATATTTGTGTGAATGTGTGTGATGAGAGTGTGTCAGTTTGTTTCTTGGATGTAATTTTACCAAAGTGTGGATCATTGGAAATCTGTTCAAGAATGAATTTGTTTTGTGGCACATTGCGTTCGTTTTTAACTTGGGTTTTAGGGTGAGAGCCTTAGAAGTCTTAGAAATTAGACTGAAGCACCTCACGAGATTGAGTTGGCCCATAGGCTCCACCTTGAATCTGTTGATTCATCATACTATTATTAAAGCTTGTTGTGTTAGCTGAGATTATTAATTTTTAATTTCTTTTTTTTCTTTTTCTCTCTCTTAGTGCACAATGAATGATGGCAGTAAGATCATGCTATGAATTGTAATTAGAGGGATTCTCTTTAGAGAAGAGGAAGAAGGGAAATATATTAGATTGGATTAGATTTTTTGTCATTTAAACTGTCTTGAATTTTGCAACAGTTATGAGGAATTCTTATATTTTTTTTATTTATATTTGCTTTTCGAGTTAGCCACACAAATAATCAGAGGAAATGAACTAGTCTTTCATATGAAATCGAAGAATTATCTTGAAAATATTGTAAATTATTAAAGGAAACAACACTGTGCATTCTTGTTTTTTTTTAATTAACTTATTTCGGAATAAAGAAATTCTCCCAAAATAGAAATAATACTCCTACTTTTTTTAGACTAATTATTTTTTAAGTTTAACTTCATAATTCATGCTTTTTTGATGTTGTCTTAAATTAATTTTCATATGCTCTTTTATGGAAATATTTCATGCATTTTTGAACTCATAAATTTAACATTTCATCTGTTTTTGTTATATCTCTTGGGGAATGAGTTTAATCAAGCAACAACCTTGGAGCGGTAGTACTCGATGAAGGCTCTAATTCCGTGGATGTCATTGTTCAAGAGAGTCATTCCTGCAATGTCGATGTGGGCCCAATTGACTTTCTCTTCGACGAACTTCTCAAGGAAGGCAGCAGCTGTACCAGCACCAGCCCATGCAGCTTTTCCCATGTTCGAGAGGTCAGCTGTTGGATTAAGGGTGTTTTCTCTAGGATAGGCATCGAGAGGGAGTCTCCAGAGGAGTTAGTGAGTGAGTTGTGATTTCTGAACAAGGTCATTTGCAAGGTCGTCCTTGGTAGAGAAGAGACCAGCAGCAGATCCACCAAGTGCCATAATGCAAGCACCAGTGAGTGTTGCAAAATCGAAAATAGTGTGAGGATGGTAGATGTCCTATTGATAAGCTAAGCAATCAGCGAGAACTAATCTTCCTTCAGCGTCGGTGTTCAAGATTTCAACAGTGAGACCCTTGTAACTGGTGATGATATCGGAGTTACGATAGCATTTGTCAGAAATGAAGTTCTCAACGAAACCAACAGTCAAGACTAAGTTAATCTTATCAAGTAAAAAAAACAGTAAAAATTGACATTTAGAATACAATTAACTTTAAAGAATTATGTCTATTGAATTACCTTAAGCTTAAGAGTGAAAGCAGCTTTGAAGATAGCAAAGGCTGTGCAAGCACCACCCTTGTCGGTGTACATTTTTTCCATGAGTTGCATCTTGAGGGATAAACCACCAGAATCGTAGCAGACACCCTTACCGACAAGTCCATAGACATCGTCTTTATGTTCGGGATTTCCTTTGTACTCGAGGATCACCATGTTAGGGGTATTTGCAGATCCCTTACCAACTGCGTAGATCAAGTTCAAGCCCTTGGTAACAAGCTCCTCACCTCTGACAATTGAGTAATGAACTTGTCCTCCAGTGGAGTCAGCAAATTTCTTCAAATGGGCAGCCATGAAATCAGGAGTTGCTAAGTTCAAATAAAAGGAAAGCGATAAGAATGATAAAGAATCAATGGACAAGAAAATCAAGTACCAATATCTGCCCTGGTGTAGGTGAGTTCTCTTCCTTCGATGTGTGGAGCAACGATGGCTTGGAGATACTTGAATTTCTCGCATTAAGGGTTGAAGTTATCAGCGATGACTGTGAGTTAGGTGAAAGGCTTGAAGAGATTATTTGGTTGACCTTCAGCGACACTTTTGACTTCATTTTTCCAGTTCGATAGTGTCAATCCATACAAGTATTCATCGAAGAATTCCTCAGGGAAATGAGCTGTGAATTGAAGGGTGATCTGCTTGAATTTCTTCTCGATGAGGAATGTAGCAGCACATTAACCAGCCTTGAACTGTTCTTTTGGGCAAGCCACGGTCTTAACATATTGGACATAAGCGACCTCGAACAGATCAGCTGCAGTACCATAGACAGTCTAAGGGGCTTTCTTGATCTCCTCGACAAAGGTGGCGTTGGTTAGCTGAGCCTTCACAACTGATGTATGATTATCAGTGATATCAGCTTCAGTCAAGACCACAACCAATGCGGAGACCTTCTCAGTGAGAGCGGCAACCTTGGTAATGGTTGGTACAACAGGCCCGTTTGGGCTGTGCACGAAAGGAATATTTCTAATCATTTCGAGTATTTTCAAGATATTTTATTTCTTATTTTTCTTTTTTTCTGAGATTTGATTATTTAGATTTTACTTTTCCCGCATAAGAATCGAGAGGATGGCAGAATCGATATGAATAGATGCTTAAGATACACAGAATAAACTGAAAGATATCTGAGGAATTGAGAAAATATCCTCTTGAAATAGCGTCATCACAACAACAATTTTCTTTTTTTTATTGCTAAATTTATTTTCCCTCCATTTCGATATCTATTTATGTTGTTTAACCTTCGATTTCTGCAAGGTCTCTAGGATATTTTTCAGCTTTCAGTAGACAAGCTATGTGCAAACTAGATGAAAGAAATATTCTTTTCTCATATTTTTAATCTCAAAATCAAAAAGATTTCTTAAGATTAGCTTCTAGAAAATATAATTACATCATATTCGTCACTGAAAATCAAAAATATGATCCATAGAGCAACTCTATTATTTGTTATTAAAATTCACCACAACATATTTTCATTGAATAAAGCTGTTAGATATCAAATTTGCTATTATTATTCGCATTTAAAACAGTTTAACTAATGAAAAAAAGAAACAAAATAGTCATTCAGGCATGACTTTACTAATAAGTTATGGGAATTTTCTTTAAAAAGCAGATAATGCTTGCTGAGAAGTGTTGAACCTTTTAATGCCAATTTTAGAATATTTCGAACAAATCATCTCTTTTCTCAAAAAAAAATCTTAAAAATGAAAAAGGTTTTTTTTTTATTAGCTTGTAGAAATGTGTAAATGCATCATATTTATCACAGAAAATCAAAAATATGATTCAAAAAGCAACTCTATTATTTGTTCTTAAAGTAAATCACAACATATTTTCATTGAATAAAGCTGTTAGATATCAAATTTGCTATTATTATTGGCATTTAAAACAGTTTAACTA